>OFEK01000813.1_pt1 | contig 26536 bp, 23 predicted proteins | sample 1521131 | NCBI WGS metagenome assembly OFEK01 (sample SAMN05720209, study PRJEB24109) | activated sludge metagenome | isolation source: Anaerobic digester | place: China | collected 2015-12-16
GATTGATCAATGAAAAAAGAATCGATCTTGAGCCTGTCTTGTCCTCTCTGTTTCGCCTTGATCAGGTTGGGGAAGCGATCGAACAAGTAGAGCAGCAAACCATATTGAAAGCAATGATTGTGGAGTAAATGCCATGACCGATAGAATTCCAACTCCCATTATGTTGATCAGCCATGACGGATTGGCGGCAGCGATGGTGCGTGCCAGTGCAATGATCATGGGTGAACAGGAGAACATCGGTGTGGTAGGTCTTGAAGAGGGCGATGGGCTTTCAAATTTCATTGGGAAAGTGCAAGATAACATTGCTGATTTAAAGGATGCAGGACAGGGAATCATTTTTTTGGTCGATATCCCCTTTGGAACGCCTTGGAATGCATCGGTCGCAGTGAAAAGAGAAATTGACCATATTGTTGCTGGTGTCAGCCTTCCGTTTTTTTTGGAGGTATTGAACTATCGCAATCAATATAATGAGATTGAAAAAATCCTGACGGATTCATTGTCTTGCAAAGACCAGTGTTTCTGTTATTTGGGTTCATTGAAACGCTAAATGAAGGAGAAGAAAATGGAATTTGGAAAACAACGTAGAATGCAACGGATCTTCAACACAGACGGTCGTACGCTGGTGGTGGCGATGGATCATGCTGCGTATATGCCTGATGTGGTGCTGGGTTTGCAAGATCCAGGTCGCTACATTCAAGAGATCCATGCGGCTGGAGCTGATGCGGTCATGACCACACTGGGAACCATTCGGAGGATACAATCCAAAATCATCGATTTTCCTGTCATATTAAGCCTGGAAAGCGGCTATACCAATATAGGCGATTTCGTCGAACAAGGTTTGCGGATGGGGGTAGACATGGTGAAATGCATGGTCTATCCTTTTTCAGCGGAAGATCCTTCCAGTCTGAACAATTTTGCGCGGCTGGCAAATGCCGCCGATGCATGGGGAATGCCTGTAATGGCAGAGGTGTTTCCGGGCGGAATGAATGGCGGCAAGGAATGGAATACTGTTGAAAAATTGTCTTCCTGTATCAGGGTTACTGCTGAAGCCGGCGCGGATGTGATAAAAACTTTTTACCTTGATAACACCGGCGATTTCCATAACGTTATTGAGAACTCCCTCGTCCCCCTGGTGGTATTAGGGGGTGTAAAGTCAGATGACCCACTGCCTCTGCTGGAGAGAATTGCACTGTGTCTTGAGAAAGGAGCGTCTGGAGTGGCGATCGGTCGAAACATATGGGCTCATAAAGCTCCTGCTGCCATGACGCGTGCCATTGCAGCGGTGGTGCACGAAGGTTCATCGGTCGGCGAAGCCGTGAAATACCTGAGCTGAGCCAAAATACCGAAAAGGAGTCGATGATAGACTTCCGCGAAAGCTTTTCCAACCGTTGGTGGGTGGTACAACCGATGGGGTAAAATTAAAGATGGACGATTTTGAGCACGCATTGGATGAGTATTATGCGCACATGGGGTTGCAGAAAGAAACCGGAAGACCAACGCTGGAGATGTTGAGGACGCTCGATCTGGAAGAGCTGAGTGCAGGATTAGAATAAAAAAAGCCAGTATGTGGAGAAGAGAATGCCTAAGCGCGAAGAGATCAATCGACTGGTAATGATCGCCAGGGAATATTATGTGAACAGGAAAACTCAAGCGGAGATTGCTGAAGAGTTTGATCTATCACGTCCTACAATCTCTAAATTGCTTCAGGAAGCGGAGGATGCGAACATCGTTCAGATCAGCATCATCGATCCTTTATATCGCGATTCGGAACTGGCGAGTCGTTTGCAGGATGCACTGCAATTGCAAAATGTTGTTGTGGTACATGGCGACCCCAAGAACCAGGGTATATCACAAAAGAATATCGCCCTCAATGCCGCCTGGTATTTCTGCAAAATGGTCGATGATACCGTACATAAAATTGGCATTGGGTGGGGCAGGACGATGTATCAGGTATCCCTTGCCATGGAAACAGCCGTGCGCAATGACCTTCAATTCATTCCGCTTTTGGGTGGGGTGGGTCAGATCAACCCGAGTTTTCAAGTTCATCAGATCACGCAGCGCGTCGCTGATGTTTGTGGAGGAACCTGGTTGCAATTGCATGTCCCGGGCATCATTGAAAACAAGGAAATCAGAAAGAATCTCCTCAATTCCCGCGATGTGCAAAATGTGATCTCCAATTGGGAAAACCTGGATCTGGCTCTGGTGGGTATTGGCGAAGCGCCACCGTTCAAACGCAATATCATTTTTGAAAGTTATGTGGATGATGAAGAAAAGACCCAACTGCTGGAAAAGAAAGCAGTGGGTGATATTTGTATGCGCTTTTTTGATATCCATGGAAAGATCATCAATTATTTGAAACAGGAGATCATCAGCATACCCTTGAACGTCTTGAAGAACACGCAGCGGGTGATCGCAGCAGCGGGCGGGTCACGCAAAGCGCGTTCCATCATCGGCGCCAGCCGGGGAGGATTTATCACCGATCTGGTCACCGATGAAGATACCGGAAATGAAATCTTGCAAATATTAAATCAATAGCACGCTATGGTGAGGCGATTGGTTCAATAAAGAAGTCCGATTCGATGAATTTTCTGTTTTGAAAGCTTTCGAAAACAATGTTCTCCATGTGGAGATTTTTGTTTGTTTTCAGGTTGTTGAATAATTCCAAATAACTCAAGGTGATGCGTTTTTCCCAGTCCAGATTTAATTTTTGGGCTACGGTTTGGATGACCTGTGCGGTTTCCCCTTCGATTTCCATAAAGTACCCGAAGGGCAGCTCGTCAAGGACAATTTCACACGCATTCAACTGGTAAGTGGTGCGGAATTTCTCATAAATAAGAAAAACAACGAACCCCAAGCCCTCCAGAATTTTTCTGGCAGAATCAAAATCACTGACGGTTATTTCCAATTCCCGGCGATCAGCGATCCCCTGCGATAAATCTGTTTGACCCTTGAACGTAAGGTGCGTCTGATCATCCTGGCGCAAGCGCAGCACCTGATGCTGGGAGCGCAAGCTTTGATGGGGGGTGTCAAAACGCAGATTGTATTCGTGCACGCGCTCTTTTCGCTTAACTGCTCCAGCGGCTGACAGGCGTGAAAACATCTCCTTCAGATCGGCAATGAAAAATTTCACTTCTCGTTCGTGGTCATCATTGGTATGCATGGTTTTTATTATCCTATAATTTCGAGAACTGAGGAAGAGGGACTTGAATTTCATGCACTGATACGCTATAATTTAAGCGCTTAAGCAATTATTTTTTTACCTTGTTGCTTAAGCGCTTAAACCTTATGACCTCGATTTATGATATTGCTAAAGCTGCCGGAACGTCGATCGCAACCGTTTCTTATGTGATCAATAAGAGCGGGCGGGTAAGCCCTGAAACTGCAGCGCGTGTTGAAAAAGCCATTCATGACCTGCAGTATGAACCGAAAAGCTTTGCACGGGCACTCGCCAGCGGGCAAACGTTTACCATCTCCGTCGTTTCCCCATTGACCGCATATAAAAACCAAATATCTTTCTCCAAATTGCTCAATGGCGTAGGCAATGTTCTTCAGAAAAGCGATTACCGTTTGTTCATCCATCCCACATTGGGCAGGGCTGATTCATGGATGGAATTGGAAGCGGCGGTGCGCGGTCACCAGATGGATGGCGTGATTCTCATGCATGTTCAAATGCAGGATAAGCGTGTTGCTGTTCTGAAAAAAGAATCCATGCCTTTTGTTTTGATCGGACGCACGGAAGATAATACCGGCCTGGATTATGTGGATGCAGATATCAGCGGTGCTGTTCGCCTGGCGGTTGAACATTTGATAGAACGAGGTCATCGAAAGTTATGCATGGTGGGAGAAAAAGGAAACGCGGGAATTTCCATCCGCTTAATCGAGCAGTTCAAAATAATGATCTCAGAGAAAGACCTTCCCACTCAACCATCCTGGTGTTCAAACATGGCTGAATCATCCGATGAAATGATCCATGACCTTGCCGAAATTCTCTCCGCAAAAAATCGCCCTTCTGCTATTTTCGCAGTTTCCGATCTGGCTGTGTTGAATACCTTAAAAGTCGCCCGGTCTTTGCATTTGCGCATACCGGAAGACATTGCCGTCATTGGGTATGCTGAGAGTTCGATCTATAAACACCTTGACCCCCCTATCAGCGCCGTGTTCAATGGGGTGGAAAAACTGGGCAGTCTGGCGGCTCAAATATTATTAAATAAATTGACGGACCCTGAAAAACCAATAGAGCAGGTCCTTGTTCCCCCCGAACTTGTCCAAAGACATTCGGTATAGAAGAAAAGGAGGTGGAAGAGATCAGATTCTTTTATCTTCTGTTAAAAAAATAAACAATAATCTTGGAGGATTGAATGTTTACAAAGTCACAATGGCTGCGTCTGGCTATCATTTTGACCCTGATTATGGGTTTGATCGCAGGATGCACCAACAAAGAAGAAGTCAAGGCAACAGAAGAAGCGCAGGTTGAACAAAAGGAACCGGTCACCCTGAATGTTTGGATCTTGGATCGCGTGGGGACAGATGCCATGGCAGCTGTCAGCGCTGTCATTCAAGCATGGGCTGCCGAGACCGGGAATACTGTCAATATCACCGAGGGAAACCAATTTGAAATGCTCAATAATATTCCTGTTGCCATCCCCGCAGGTGAAGGACCAGACGTGTTCATGACCATTAATAATTACGTTGGCGGTCACTATTTGGGTGGACTGATTGTCCCCATTCAGGATTCATTTGCCGATGCTGATTCCTATATTCCTGGTGCGCTCGATGCTTTTACCGTGGATGGTCAATTATTGGGTGTTCCGGTGGCAGCGGATGTCAATGCCCTGGTATACAACAAAGCCAAAGTAGCGGAAGCTCCAGCAACAATGCAGGAATTGATCAGTGTTTCCAAAGAACTCACCGAGGGTGATGAGTATGGATTGCTTTATCAAATTGATAGTTTCTGGTATAGCTATCCATTCTTCTCCGCACACGGTGGATATATCTTCAAGTGGACCGGCAGCGGTTGGGACACTTCAGACCTTGGCATCAATACCTCTGAAGGTGTTGCCGGACTTCAATACATTCGTGACATGGTAACTGTGGAAAATTTGATGCCAGCAGATACAACCTGGGAAGTGATGAACGCCTATTTCACTGAAGGCAAATCTGCCATGATCATCACTAGCCCGACCATGATCCCCTCATTCAAAGAAGCGGGCATTGAGGTTGGCGTTGCACCTCTTCCCACCATTGAAGGGGTTGGCACTCCCAAACCATTTGCAACCTATACCGGTTTTTCTGTTAGCGCATACTCCGAACATCAAGAAGAAGCGATCAATCTCGTTCAATATATCGGCGCGAATAGCGGAAAACCCTTGTATGAGGCAAATTCTGGCAACATCCCGGTCTATTCCAGCGTGTTGAACGACCCCGCGCTTTCATCGGATGTAGAATTGGCTGCCTGGATGAGCCAATTGGCGAACAGTGATCCATTACCCAATATCGACGCCATGAACTATGTTTGGACGCCCGTCACAACCGCATTCCAGACCGTTGTTCATGGTGAAGCGGATGCCGCTACGGCATTGGCAGAAGCGCAAGAATTGATCCTTCAGTCTCTTCAGGGAGTTACACAATAGTTTTTAAGGAAAATAGAGTTGGGATTTTTCCCAACTCTATTTTAATTTGGAGCGTCCATGGGAATGCCAGCAAAGATCCAAAAAAACCAGAAACCGATCTATCCATATTTTTACCTGTTGCCCGGACTTATGGCGATCCTCTTTTCCATCGTCATTCCGGGTGTGATGACTATTTACTATTCATTCACCAATTATTCTCTGCGCCATCTTCAAGATTGGGGATGGATCGGATGGGAAAACTTTGAAAAGATATTTGTGGGAAGTAATCAGGGAGAGTTTTTGGGAGTCTTTTCATGGAACATGCAATGGGCGTTAATCTCCACCATCGGTTCTGCACTGGTTGGTCTGATTTTAGCCATGCTGCTCAATAACAAAAGGGTGGTTGAAAGAAACCTTTACCGAGTGCTGTTAATATTACCCTGGGCGCTACCCTCGACGATCACGATTTTAACCTGGAAGGGGCTTTTCAACTCTTCTTTTGGACCGATCAACCGCATGTTGGGCAGTATTGGGATGGCAGCAATACCTTGGTTATCCAATTCAACCTGGGCAAGGGTAACCTGTTTACTGGTCAATATTTGGATCGGGTATCCATTCATGATGTCTGCTTTCTTGGGTGGATTGCAGAGCATCCCCGAGGAACTTTATGATGCCTGCCAGGTAGATGGGGCAAATGGATGGCAAACCTTCAGGCATATCACATTACCCATGCTGAGGTCGATCGTTTTACCGCTGCTGGTTTCTGGCTTTGCCATGAACTTTGGCAATTTTGGTGTCATTTATTTGCTGACCGAAGGCGGTCCTTTCAAAAGTCCATCGGTGTTGGCGGGGGCGACTGACCTTTTATCAACGTATATGTATAAGGTGGCGTTTGGAGCAACCAATTTTGACTATGGGCTGGCTTCTGCCAATGGTTTGCTGATCTTCTTGATCGTGGGCAGTTTGACGTTGATCAACCTATCTATGACAGGTGCATTTCGTGAGGTGAAAGAATGAGCCATTCCCCCTTATCCCGTTCAAAAAAGAAAACCCGCATTTTTCTTTCTACCAATTTGACACGTCTCCTATTGATCATTAGCTGCATCGTAGTACTTTTTCCAATCGTGTGGATGGCGACCGCGTCCATTTCAAAGGGTTCTTCACTATTCTCTTCAACCATCATTCCTAAGAACATTACAGTGAAGAACTATGTCAATCTGTTCGAAAAGACGAAATTCATCAAATGGATACGCAACAGTGCGATCGTCACTTTGTGTGGCAGTCTGTTGGCGCTGTTGGAGACCACCACCATGGCGTACGCCTTTTCACGATTTAAGTTCAAAGGCAGGAAGAATGGATTGATGATCTTGATCTTGCTGCAAATGTTGCCCGCCACAGTCACGATCGTGGCCCTGTATAAACTGGCAGTGTTCATCCAATTACAAAACACATTGCTGGGGTTGATCTTGATTTATGCAGGAACCACCATCCCTTTCAATGCCTGGCTGATGCGCGGATATTTCGATTCCATCCCGTTCGAGATTGAAGAATCGGCATACCTGGATGGAGCAAATCACTGGCAGGCTTTTACCAAGATCGCTTTTCCGCTGTGTTTGCCGATGACCGTGGTTGTTTTTCTTTTCAATATGATCGGTTTTTATAACGATTATTATCTTGCCAGCATCATCTTGAGCGGGAATAACATGTATACGGTGGCTCTGGGGATGCGTTTCTTTACACAACCCTATGCTCAGAATTGGCCCATGTTCGCAGCCGCTTCTATCCTTGCCTGCCTGCCCATTGTCATTATCTTTTACTCGCTTCAGCGATATCTGGTACAAGGTTTGACCAAAGGCGCACTCAAAGGATAAGTATGCAAAACAGTCATTCGTTTACCGGACTGGAGAAACCTTGTCCGGATGTAATACGATTCATCGACCATCTCTTAGGGAAAGTGCAGCTCCCCACGCCCCCTTTGATGGAATTTCTGGTAGATGACAGTATCATGCGCAGGGTCAACACGGAGGTACTTGGACGGACCTGGGTGGTGCCGGGTATGGACCGGGAATCGCAAATTGCTTATCTGGATAACGTGATCGCATTTTGGAAAGAGCTCGGTTACGATTATGTGCGCATGGAGATGGCTCTTCCTTTCCCCGCAAGAGCAAACAGTACGCAAAATACAGCGGCGGATAATCCGGGAATGCGCACGTGGGTGGATGAAAAAAAAGGTGCCATTACGAATTGGCAGGATTTTGAAGCATATCCATTTCCGGATGTCTCAAAATTCGATTTCTTTGCCTTGGAATATTTGAACCTTCATGTGCCAGAAGGAATGGGATTGATCCTATCACATGGAGGAGGAATCTTTGAGCGAACCTCCTGGATATTTTCCATGGAAGGGCTTTGTTATTCTCTGGCAGATGACCCTGCTCTGGTGCAGGCGGTCTCTGAACGGGTGGGAAATCTGCAATTGCAGTTCTACCGCCAGATCCTTGATCTTGATAGGGTTGCGGCGATTTTTCCGGGTGATGACATGGGGTTCAAGACTGCCACATTGATCTCGCCACGGGACTTGCGCCGGTATTTTTTACCCTGGCATAAAAAATATGCCGGTCTGGCACATGAGAAGAGCCTCCCATATTTCTTACATAGTTGCGGCAATATCTTGAAGATCATGGATGATCTGATCGAGGATGTAAAAATCGACGGAAAACATTCCTATGAAGATGCCATTATCCCTGTGCAACAATTTCAGCAGATGTACAAAGGAAAGATTGCCATTCTGGGTGGCATGGATATGCATTTTCTTTCCACCGCATCCGTGGGGCAGGTGAAAGTACGCACAAGAAATCTCATCGAGCTTTGCGGACAGGCCGGTCGCTATGCGGTCGGGTCAGGAAATTCCATTGCCGATTACATACCGATGGAAAATTATCTGGCGATGGTGCGAGAAGTAAATCTTTTAAAAAACGGATAAAGGAAAAGAATCATGATCTTTCACGATATTCTGCATTACAAACCTGATCTTCAGCATGTAATCCGGCGCTACCGAGACCTGTATGAGCACCCTGAGAAGAAACAAATGCTCGTTTACGCCATGCTGCCTTTTGAAAATAAGATCCCGGTGCCTGCTTTGAACTCATTGAACCTGCAAAAAAATATCCCATCTTATCTGGACATTTGCTTGAAAAATTATGAACATTCCCTTGAGGGAAGCCGTACGATTGAAGATGACCTTATCCCAACTTTTGGGATCAATTTTGGAACAGGGGAGTACAGCGCTTTTGTGGCTGGAGAGGTCGTCTTCACGCAAGATACATCATGGGCAACTTCCGTTATTCAAGAATGGAATGACCTGAAAAAACTGAAAGTTGACGAAGGCAATCGGTGGGTCGTTTTTATGGAAGAGACCTTGCGCTATGTATTGCAATTCACCCAAGAAGGTCCAATTCCGGTGGTGCGCGGTTTCTATTCTCCACTTGACCTTGCCCATGCTTTGCGCGGAGAGATGATTTTCACCGATCTGTATGACGCTCCGAAGGAAGTGGAAGCGTTGTTGGATTTCTGCGCTGATGCCATCATCTGGTTGGCAAAAAGGATCCATGGAATGATCGGAACTTATTGGGATGGCAGTGTGGCTGGAGGATGGTTGAAACCGGGCACGATCTGTATGTCGGAAGATATCGCTTGTTTGATCTCTCCCAAAACGTATGCAAGGCAAATTCGCCCTTACACACAAAAAGTGATCAATGCCTTTGGCAATGGTCAGATCCATACTCATTCTCTGGGGTTGCGCACTTTGCCTGAGATCACAAAACTGGACCACCTGCTGGGTGTGCAGATCGCGGAAGATCCGAACACGCCGCGTACGATGAGCAATCTGGAAAAAGTGTTGGAAACCGCCAACGATGTTCCTTTGACAATCACCTGTACCTTCGAGGAAATGAAGGAAAAAATTGATGTGGTTGCTGGAAGATACAACATTGTTTTTGGCTCCTCAGCGAACAATGTTGAAGACTGCGAAGCGATTGTGCGTTGGATACGGGAGAGAGGATAAGCATGCTTGATTTTATTTTTGGCGACATGGTTTCAGAAGAAGAGCGCATTGAAAAATACCGCAGGACGGTGCGCGGTGTATCCCATCTTTCCCGCCGCAATCCTCTTCAAGCCCGTCCGGGAAAGGAAGTACGCCTTGCTCTCTCCATTGGTCCTGCCGTTGTAACACAAGAAGCTTTTGTGTATTACACCACCGATGGATCGGACCCCATTGGATCCAAAGGGAGAGCAACCCGGGGCTTTGCGCTTGCAATGCAAAAGGATATTGTGGAATGGAACATGCCTGAATGGGGGTATGTGCAGATCTATACCGCGGTCATCCCTGCACAGAAATCGGGAACCGTTGTGCGCTACCGCTTGAGCTCGCTCGCCCCTGCCGGCGAAGAGATCTTTGCGGATGACGGAAAATACTATGCGTTCAGCGTGGATGAGTACCAGACCCCACAATGGGCGAAAGAAGCCATCCTGTACCACATCATGGTTGACCGCTTCTCTCCGGGTTCTGGAAAGTCCTGGAATTCCATCCAGGATGTTGAAGACATTTACGGCGGCACGCTGCGCGGAATCATTGAGCATTTGGACTACATCCAGGAATTGGGAGCGAACACACTGTATCTCAGCCCGCTCTTTCCCTGTAATTCCCATCACGGCTATGATTCCACCGATTATTTTGAGATCGAGCCACGTTTTGGATCAAAAGAAGATTTTAAAGAGCTGCTCGATGCACTTCATCAGCGGGGCATGAAATTTATCATGGATTTTATTCCCAACCACTGGTCCAATCGCCATGCTACTTTTCAAGATGCCATTGCCAATCCGAACAGCCCCTATCGCGATTGGTACGTTTTCCGCAATTACCCCGATGATTATGAGTGTTTCTTTGAAGTGAAAGAAATGCCGAAGATCAATCTTCGCAATACGGATGCACGTCGGCATATTCTGAATGCGGCTTGCTACTGGCTGAAATTTGGCGTGGACGGTTTTCGTATTGATTATGCCATTGGACCCGCCCCTGATTTTTGGGCTGACTTCCGCTCTGCTGCAAAGAGAACGAAAGCGGATTGTTGGATCTTCGGAGAGGTTGTTGACCCACCCGACTCACAAAAAGCATTGGTGGGGTTGATGGACGGTTGTCTTGACTTTCATCTTCTGGAATTCATTCGCAAGTGTTTGGGTTCCAGAGAATGGGATTTTGAGAAATTTTCCGCTTTTCTTGAAAAGCATTTCTCTTTCTTCCCAGATGATTTCTTGCTGCCATCCATGCTTGATAACCACGATATGGATCGTTTTTCATGGATTGCAGGGAAAGATGGGCGGTTGCTGAAATTGGCTGCTCTGACCCAGTGTTTTCTACCAAATCCACCGGTGTTGTATTACGGAACAGAAGTGGGTCTTTCGCAGAACACTGGAATTCGCAGCGAATATGGTGGTTTTGGGCATTTGGGTGAAGCGCGGCTGCCGATGATCTGGAATGAGGAGCAGGATCGAGATCTGTATCGATTTTTCAAAACATTGTATCAGTTAAGGAAGGATCTTGCTTTCCATGAGCGGCGAGAAATTTCCTTTGAAAAAGTAATGCCAACTTCCTTGCTCCTCTCGTTCAAAAGCGATTCTCCTATCTGGCTTCTTCTCAACATCGGTGAGAAAGAAGAACAGTTTGAAATAGAAAGTCGAACGGCTCCCATTGCTTTCTGCACTGCACATTGCCAAGTGAGCGAAGACCACGGTAAGTACCAATTGACCTTGCCGGCTTTTTCGGGTGCGATTCTGTATTAGGAAATGCCGATGACAAGGATACTTCAACAAATAACGAATCCACGAATCAATGAGAATGGGGTCACCTGGTTTTATCGAGGAAAGCAAAGTCCGCGCCTGATTGGCGATTTCAATTTTTGGAATGCTGAAAAAGCACTGCTGTTCGCAAAAAATCAAGATGGATCGTGGGAAACCCATTTGGAATTGCCAGAAGATGCCTATCTGGAATATGCTCTTTGGATTAATGGGAAAAGAAAACTGGACCCTCTGAATAAATTGAAAGTGCATAATGGTCTGGGTGAATGGAATAATTATTTTTACATGCCGAGGTTTGTGGAAACTCCCTACCTGCAAGAGCGGTCAGGGAAATCTCTTTTTCGAACTGAATCGCACATCTTGCGTGACCCATTGAGGTTGACCAATGGAAAACGATGTGTCCACTTCTACATCCCTACCGACAAGGGATCGTTCCCACTGCTGGTCATTTTCGATGGGCAGGAATACCTTGAAAATGGAAAAGTGATCCAGATCATCGAGGCACTCATTGACCAAGGGAAGATTCAACCCATTGCGGTGGCACTGGTGGATAATATTTACCAAAATCGATTTGTTGAATATGCCTGTAATGACGGAACAGTATCCTTTATTACAAGAAATGTGATTTCTGCTGCTAGGTCGATCATGCCGTTGTTGGATACGGGTGAACAAAAAGGTGCGTTTGGAATTATGGGCGCATCCATGGGAGGATTGATGGCTCTTTACAGTGCATTAAGGGAGCCGGGCATTTTTGGAAAGGTTCTTTGCCAGGCAGGAGCTTTCAAAATGTATGAGGATGACTTTTCAATCTATGAATTTGTGGATGGTGTGATTACCAGACCGTTGAAGATCTGGATGAATGTGGGCTGCTTTGATTTTTTGTGTGAAGAGAATTTACGCATGAAAGACCTTTTGCTGAAAAAGGGATATTCAACAGACTTTGTTATGAACAACGGTGGGCATAACTACACAACCTGGCGCAATTCTCTTCACTTGGGGTTGATGAAGATGTTTCCACCGAAAAAGAAAATTAAAAAGGATTCACCATGTCAGAAAATATTCTATTCAAAGCAGTAGTAGATGGAGAACGTGATCGGGTGATCAAGGCGATCCGGGAAGCCATTGAGAGAGGGGAAAAAGCTGATGGTATTCTGCAGGAAGGGATTGTAAAAGGAATGGCAGAGGTAGGTCGGCTTTTTGAAGAAGGGGAATACTTTGTGCCTGAAATGTTGATCGCTGCACGAGCCGTAAAGGATGGTTTGCAGGTGCTGAAGCCCTATTTGCAATTGGCGGATATTCAACCTCGCGGGAAGGTTTTGATCGGAACCGTGAAAGGTGACCTGCATGATATTGGCAAGAATCTGGTTTCTATTATGCTGGAAGGAGCGGGATACCAGATCATTGATCTGGGGGTGGATGTGGATGTTGCCCTGTTCCTGGAAAAAACCAAAGAAGAAAAACCGGATATCCTGGCACTTTCTGCGCTGTTGACCACCACCATGGTAAACATGGCTGAAGTGGTAAAAACGATCCGCAATGAAAAACAAATCCAAAATGTGAAGATCATCATTGGGGGCGCGCCAGTGACCCAGAATTTTGCGGATGAGGTCGGGGCGGATGGCTATTCGATAGACGCCAGCCAAGCGGTTCGATTGGTAGACCATTTGATGCAGCACTGATTCGCATGACCGCCGACAATGTCTTGACATGACTTTATTCTTGATTATACTCACCTCAGATCGAAGATACTTGAGAGAGATAATGAAGAACAAAGATGACCTGATCTCGCGTGATGTGTTTGAACATTTGGTCGACCTGGCAGCTTTTGCGCTGGCAGAAGATGAAAAAAATTATTTGCATGAACAAATGAATCATCAGCTTGCGGCGATCCGAGAACTGGAGGCGATCCCGCTACCGGGCGATCTGGTGGCAACCACGCATGGTGTGGAATACGGCAAAGATGGAAAGCCAACCCTGCGCAACGATGAGTGGAAAGCGTACGAAAATACGAAGGAGATCCTGGCACAGGCGCCAGACCTGCAAGACGGTTATATCGTTGTTCCAGATATCCCGACCACGGAGTTGCAATAATGGCGGATCTGACCGAGTTATCTGCGCTGGAGCTGACAGCGTTAGTCCGATCGCGCCAGGTGTCGGCTGCGGAAATATTGGATGCCAATCTGGTGCGCATCCATGAAGTGGATGGGCGCCCGGGTGCGTTGGATGGCTCCCTTACAACTGAAGATGAAAAAAAGGTGCACGCATTTATCACCCATACCAATGAAGCGGCTCTGCAACAGGCGCGGGCGGTGGATGCCAGGATCGCGCAAGGAGAAGATGCCGGTCTTTTGGCAGGTGTGCCATTCACGGTGAAGGATATCTTTTGCGTGCGGGGAACGCCTTCTACGGCTGCCTCGCGAATTCTGGCGAATTTCACGGCACCCTACACAGCCACCCCGGTGGCGCGCCTGACGGCTGCCGGAGGGCTAATGCTCGGAAAGGTGAACCTGGATGAATTCACCTACGGTTCTTCCAGCGAATCTTCCGCTTTTCAGCCGAGCCCACGCAATCCGTGGGACCTTAGCAAAGTGCCCGGCGGTTCCTCTGGCGGCAGTGCGGCTGCGGTAGCGGCAGGGGAGGGCGCGCTTTCCTTAGGAACAGACACGGCAGGATCCATCCGCCAACCGGCAACTTTCTGTGGGGTGGTGGGATTGAAGCCAACGTATGGGCGCGTATCGCGTTATGGATTGATCGCTTTTGGTTCATCGCTTGATTGCCCCGGACCGATCGCACGCAATGTGAAGGATGCAGCACTCATGCTGCAGGTCATTGCCGGAGGAGACAGTGCAGACTCCACCGCTTCCACCAGAGCGGTGCCTGATTATTTGCAAGATATAGAGAAGGGTGTCAAAGGAATGCGTATTGGCTTGTCGCCCGATTATTTCCGCATCACCTTTCCTGATCCAGAAAGCGGTGACTATATAGAACAACCTCTTCCTCAAGAGATGCAGGAAGCTGTGCAGAAGGCAGCGGAATGGTATCGGGTCATGGGGGCAGAGGTCATCGAGGATGTGCCCATGCCCAACACGCGCTTCGGCATCCCGGTCTATTTTGTGATCAGCCGGGTAGAGGCGGCTTCCAATTTGCATCGCTTTGATGGCGTCAAATACGGGTATCGCACGCAAAAAGCGGTGAAGGATTTGAACGAAATGTATCGCAGATCGCGCGGCGAAGGGTTCGGCTTACAACCAAAACTGCGCATCTTGATGGGCATGTATGTCAGCGCTGCCCAATACTCGGAGCAGTACTACCAACGAGCATTGAAAGTGCGCACTTTGATCAGACGCGACTTCGAAAACATTTTTGACCCAAATGGAAAATATCAACTTGATGCGCTGCTCACCCCCACCACGCCCACCCCGGCATTTGGAATGGCAGCGGTATATGGTGATTCGGTGTTGATGCAATATGCCGATCAGCTCACCGTGCCGGCGAATCACGCGGGGATTCCGGGAATCTCCATCCCGGCGGGTTTTGCGCACGATGGCTTGCCGATCGGCATCCAATTGCTAGGGGCAGATTTCAGCGAAGCGAAACTGCTGCGCATCGCCCGCGCTTATGAAACGGCGACGGAAAAAGAAGCATGGCGCAGTAGAAAACCTGCTGTACTGGAGGGGAAGCGGGCATGAGCATCGAATACGAAGCGGTGATCGGGCTGGAAACCCATATCCAGTTAAACACACACACCAAGATCTTCTGTGCGTGCAAAGCGGATTCCTGGGATGATGCCCCCAACAGCAACATCTGCCCGGTGTGCACGGGTTTACCCGGAGTGCTGCCAGTGCTTAACGAAAAGGTGGTGGAGAAAGCGGTGCTGCTGGCAGCCGCCATGCAAGCTGGGATTCAACCCTTGTCTTTCTTTGACCGGAAGAATTATTTCTATCCTGATTTGCCCAAAGGATACCAGATCTCTCAATATGACCAATCGTTAGCCAGGGGCGGATATCTTGACCTGCCCATCCCACAAACTGCCGACCCTGAGGGCAAAGGATATGTGCGCCGGGTGCGCATCCATAAACTGCACATTGAAGAGGATGCCGGAAAGACCAAAAAGGAAAGGAACCGCCGGTATGTGGACTTCAACCGCTGTGGCGTTCCGCTGGTGGAAATGGTTACCGAGCCGGACCTGCGTTCGGCGGAAGAAGCCGGGCAATACCTCATCCGGTTGCGCCAGTTGCTGCGCTGGCTGGGTATTTCGGAAGGGGATATGGAAAAAGGAAATCTGCGCTGCGATGCCAATGTCTCAATTCGAAAAAAGGGCAGCAGCGCGTTGAACACCAAGACCGAGATCAAGAACGTCAACTCTATCGATGCGGTCAAGGATGCCATCCGCAAAGAGATTGAACGCCAGATCAGAGAGGTGAAAAAAGGAAACGCCATCAAACCCTGGACGCTGGATTGGGATGATAATGCGGGTGTGCTGCGCATGATGCGCTCCAAAGAAAGCGAAGCGGATTACCGCTATTTTCACGAACCCGATCTGCTGCCGTTGGAGATCAGCAACTCCTGGAAAGAAGAAATTCTAAAGGATGTGCCGGAATTGCCGCTGGAACGGCGCACCCGATTCATGCGAGATTTTCAACTGCCGGAATATGATGCCGATATTCTCACCACCGACCGCGAACTGGCGGATTATTTCGAAGAAAGCGTCAGGTTCTATCAAGGTGATGTGAAGAAGATTTCCAACTGGTTGATGAACGATGTGCTGCGCATGCGCAACGAGCTGGGTATTTCCATGCGCGAGATGAACCTGACCCCGCATAAACTGGCAGCGTTGGTGAACCTGACGGATGCGGGAAAAATTAATATCACCACCGCCAAGAACCTGTTATCCAAAATTCAGGAAAGCGGCAAGAACCCCCAGGTGCTGGTGGAAGAATTGGGACTGGCGGTGGTAAGCGATGATGCGGCGATTCGCGCGGTTTGCGAAAAAGTCGTTGCGCAGAACCCCAATGAAGTGCAGTCTTATAAAAATGGAAAAGAAAGCCTGATCGGCTGGTTCGTGGGGCAGGTGATGCGCGAAATGCGCGGGAAAGCGGACCCCAGGCTGACCCAACAGATATTGAAAGAAATACTGGAAAAATAAAAAAGCTGGAGAGTTTTCTCCAGCTTTTTCGTCGGGTTAATCTTCCAACTGTTCCGCCAGGAAAACCTGGATTCCCATCTGTTCGATCTGGCTTAATTGTGATTCACGCGTATCGATATGGGCTTCTTCGTCTTTTAATATTTTTTCTAAAATTTCGCGAGTGCCGAAATCGTCGAATTCGCCGGTGAGTTTAATGGCAGCATTATAGGCTTTGATCGCGTCTTGCTCAGCAATGCGATCATTGTCGATCTGTCCTTTCACTTCCTTTCCGATATGAATGGGGTTCAGCTTCTCCACAACGGGAACGCCCTCAAGGAACAAGATGCGACCGATGAGCGTTTCAGCGTGCTTCATTTCATCAATGGCGCGCTTTTCAGAAATTTCGTGCAGAGCTTCATACCCCCAATCGGCAGCCATTTCGCTGTGAACCATGTACTGGTTGATGGCGGTCAATTCATCAGCCAACAAATGATTGAGTGTTTCAATTACTTTTTCATTGCCTTTCATATTCGATCTCCTTCATCATGAATTTTCATTATCAACGAACCTATACCTCATTATAGCGAAAAAACGCTCGGGAAGAAAAGTGATATCAAAAGATTAACAAATTTTCGACTGTGAGGAATGATGGCAAGGATATCTTGACTTTTGCTTCGGAATCCGATATAGTATAGAAGAATTCATGCGAACGTTCGCATCAGGGAGTAAGCAGGTGAAGCGGGTAACCATCAAAGAAGTTGCAGCGAAAGCCGATGTGTCTTATCAGACGGTTTCCAAGGTTATCAATCATCAGGTGGAAGTGCTGCCTGAAACTGCTGAGCGCATCTGGGCGGCGGTGGAAGAACTGGGTTACAGACCAAATTACACGGCTCGTTCCCTGCGCTCGAAACGTTCTTATACTATTGGCTATACCTGGAGCCCAACCCCGCACGGGCTGACCAATCCAATCCTTGACCAATTTCTGCAATCCATGTTCCACACCGCTGAACAGGCTGGGTACTATTTGTTATGTTTCCCCTATCACCAAGAAAACGAAAGGCAATTAAACGTTTATTCCGAATTGATTGATACAGGGAGAGTAGACGGATTCATTTTATCTTCTATTGAATATGAGGATCCTCGCATCGCCTTTCTGTTTGACCGCAACTTCCCCTTTGTGGGGTTTGGGCGGTCAGATGATGACATGGTCTTCCCCTATATTGATGTGGATGGTGGAATGGGGATCTATCAATCTGTGCTGCATCTGGCTGAGGGAGGGCGTTGCAGGATCGCAGCTCTTGCCTGGCCAGAGGACTCGCGGGTGGGCAATAACCGTATGGCAGGCTATTTTCATGCAATGGAGGAATGCGGGCTTCCCATTGATATAAGTTTGATCGCGCGCGGCGCCGGGAATTATGAATTTGGTTACCAGGCTTGTGACGAGCTCATGCAACTACCGCTCTCAATGCGACCCGATGCCATCGTTGCGCTGAATGATTATATGGCTATGGGCGCGATGGCTGCCATCCAGAAGCAGGGTCTCATTCCTGGGGAAGAAGTAGCCGTGACCGGTTTCGATGATAACCCGATCGCACAGTACCTGCGCCCGTCTCTCACCACGGTTCAACAGCCCATCTGGGATATTGGGCAAAAGGTGATTGAAATGTTGGTGTACCAATTGGAAGAGGGGAAAACGCCGGATCCTGTTTGTTCCCTGATTCCTCCCAGGCTGATCGTTCGTCAATCGAGCCAGCCGAAAGGAGAAAAAAGATAGGAGAACATAGCATGGCATAAAGGATAAATGAATAAGCCACCTCTGTGGTCGGCAAACCAGGTGACTTATTCTCAAGGGATTGCGCCCTTTCGACTCAGTATAACATACCGAAACTGAAAGAGAATCCCCGAGTGTTGATCCATAAAATTTGCAGGCGCTGGAGGGTGCCTGGGCGCAGGGTCTTGACTTTTCGATACAAAACTGTATTATTAACGTAAGCGCTTACAATAAAATTACGTAAGGTAAAGAGGATGGACTTAAAACAGATCGCCAAACAAATCGGAGTGTCAACTGCAACCGTTTCACGCGTGTTGAACGATCAACCGGGTGTGAGCGCAGAGGTGCGCGAGAAGGTGTTGAAAGCGGCTGCTGAAGCAAATTACCATCCCAATCATATAGCGCGCAGCCTGGCAACCTCCAGATCGCAGACGATTGGTTTTGTGGTCCATAAAGAGAAATATGCATTTTCGGATGACCCTTTCTACCCCCTCATTCTCTCTGGGGCAGAAGAGTATCTTTCGCAACACGGCTATAACATTCTTATCACCTTGCTCGATGAGAAAGAAAAGCAGCCGCAAAATTTGCCCATCATTCATCAGCGCCTGGTGGATGGACTCATTTTGGCAGGGCCTTTTATTCAAGCATCTTCCGTCATGAGCATCGCCAGCACAGGCATTCCCTTTGTGCTGGTTGACAATTCTCTTTCGCAATATCCGGTCAATTGCGTGCTGACCGATGATGAGGGGGGATCTTATTCCGGCGTCCGGCACCTGATTGAAGAACATCAGCAGAAAAAAATTGCGTTTCTTTCGGGACCAGATGAGTGGATCAGCAACCGCGAGCGATTGCGCGGTTATGAAAGAGCCATCCAGGAATTTGATCTGGAACCGCGCGTGATCCATGCGAAAGAGACAACCATTGCCAGTGGAGAAGAGATGATGCGGCAGGCATTAGAACGATGGCCCGATCTGACTGCTGTATATGGGGTCAACGATTCCGTGGCGATCGGCGCTATCCGGGCTGCCGCAAAACGGGGACGTTCAAGCCCGCGTGATGTGGCTGTTATGGGATTTGATGATATAAGCTGGGCGGCTGCCAATCAACCATCCTTGAGCACGGTCAAGATTTTCACGCAGCGCATAGGGTATCTGGCAGCGCAGTGCCTGCTGAACGCAACCCAGCAACCGGGGCTTCCCCCAACCAAGACCCTCGTTACCACCGAACTGGTCATCCGCGAATCTTGTGGTTGTCAGGAAAATACTTGATGAATAATGGAAACCGAATGATCGAATCGCACTTACTCCATAGATATGCAAAGAACCCTGTATTGACGGCAGAGGCTTTTCCGATGTCTGTAAACTCCGTGTTCAACGCAGGAATTGTCAAATGGAATGATCAATATGTCCTCTTAACGCGGGTTGAGGATCTCAGCGGTTCTTCTTTTTTGTGGGCAGCCAGAAGCCAGGATGGCTTGAACTTCACCCCTGACCCTCGACCTGCTTTGCTGCCGGCAAAAGAAGGCGTGTATGCTCCTGTTGAAGATTGCAGCATAGAAGATCCGCGCATCACTCCGTTGGAGGGATCTTTTTACGTCACCTACGTGGGGTATTCCTGCCACGATTGTGTCAGCATCCTGGCTCGTACTGACGATTTTTTGCAATTCGAACGTGTCTCCATCCTTGGATTGCCGGAAAACAAAGATGTGGTCCTCTTTCCTGAAAAGATCGGTGGGCGGTATGCAAAGTTGGATCGCCCGATGACACAAACCTCGCAGCGCGGAGATATGTGGATCAGTTTTTCCCCTGATCTGCTCTATTGGGGTGATCCTCGCCCGGTGATGCAGATACGACAGCGCAAATGGGATTGTTTGAAGATCGGTGCAGGCGCTCCTCCAATCAAAACATCCGAGGGCTGGCTGGTGATCTATCATGGGGTGCGCCCGACCTCAGCTGGCAGCATTTACCGCCTGGGTGCAGCTTTGCTCGATCTGGATCAACCCTGGCGGGTGGTGGGGCGTTCTGAACAGGCTATCCTTTCTCCCATCGCAGCAGAAGATTACCTGGGCAATGTCGGCAACGTGGTATTTACGTGCGGAGCGATCCTGGAAGAAAATGGTGAGCTAAAGGTTTACTACGGAGCGGCTGATCAGGTGCTTTGCCTTGCTTCTGCTCCTGTTTCAGATGTGATCGCTCTGTGCCTTGAAGGAAAAACAGAGTGAGAATGTGAAAATGGTTTTGAAGCGGTACGCTGCAACTCCTATTCTTGAACCAGATCCCCAGCATGCCTGGGAGGCGTTGAATGTGTTTAATTGCGCTGTGGTGGTTGCGAACGACCTTTTTCATATGCTTTACAGGGCGCAGGGGGTAGCCCGTGTGAGTTCTATTGGCTATGCGGTCAGCAGTGATGGCGTTCATTTCAACCGCTTGCAGCAGCCGGTCCTTGCGCCCCAAGATGAGTGGGATGAACGTGGCGTGGAAGACCCGCGGGTCACCTTTTTACCCGACGAACGGCGCTACATCATGGCATATACGGCTTACTCCTCTACCGGTAGCACGCCTTTTTTTGCCGAGAGCCGAAATCTGATCTCCTGGCAGCGCATCGCCCCGCTGGTGGTGAGAGAAGACAACAAAGATCACGTCCTTTTCCCATGCAAGATAAAGGGGCGTTATGTTACCTTCACCCGCCGGATTCCCAATATCGGGCTGGCTTTTAGCAGGGATTTGAAGAGTTGGGAAGATTTTCAGCCGTTGATCACTCCCCGACCCGGCAAATGGGATTCTAAACGAGTTGGCGCGGGGGGTCCCCCCATTCAGACTGAACAGGGTTGGCTGTGTATCTATCACGGCTATAACGAGGAAAACAGCTATCGATTGGGAAGTTTCTTGCTGGATCTTGACGATCCTTCCCGCGTTCTGGCGCGGGCAGAAGGATTCCTGATCGAACCTCAGGAACCATGGGAATTAAGAGGAGATGTTCCAAACGTGATCTTTTCGACTGCCAACCCGGTGGTGAATGAAACAGTCTATGTGTATTACGGCGGTGCAGATCGGGTGATCGGTCTGGCTACCTGTGCTTTGAAAGATTTGCTGGATTTTACACTACACGGATGACCTGCGATGCATAGCGATTTAAGCAAGAGGAGATGATGCGAAGTACTGCTGCAAACAAGGATGGAAATTGGTGGAGGGACGGGGTGATCTATCAGATCTATCCGCGCAGTTTCCTGGATGCTGATGGGGATGGGGTAGGTGACTTGCAGGGCGTGATCGAAAAATTGGACTACCTCAACGATGGAACCGAACGCTCCCTGGGGATTGATGCGATTTGGCTCAACCCCATTTTTCCATCCCCCATGGCAGATTTTGGCTATGACGTATCTGACTACTGCGATATTCATCCCTTGTTCGGAGATCTGTCTACCTTTGATCGCTTGATAACCGAATCTCACCGCCGTGCCATCAAAGTCATCCTTGATTTTGTTCCCAATCACACTTCCGATGCCCATCCCTGGTTCCTTGAATCGCGCTCGAGTCGCGAAAACCCGAAGCGCGATTGGTATATCTGGCGCGCTGCCAAAGCAGATGGTTCGCCGCCAAATAATTGGGGATCTGCTTTTGGCGGACCTGCCTGGGAATGGGATGAAACGACTGGTCAGTATTACCTGCATTCCTTTCTCAAAGAACAGCCCGATCTGAACTGGCGCAACCCCCAGGTGAAAAAAGTTATGCTGGATGTTTTGCGCTTTTGGCTGGAGCGTGGGGTGGATGGATTCCGCATGGATGTGATTGGTATGCTCCTGAAAGATGCGGAGCTGCGCGACAACCCCCTTTCGGAAGAAGCCTCTTCTTCCGACTCAGCCAGTCTGTACGCTCGTCAGCAGCATATTTATGACCAGGATCAGGATGAGGTGCATGAGATCATCCGGGAAATGCGAAAGGTTTTGGATGAGTACCCCGAGCGCTGTGGTATTGGAGAGGTCTGGTATGAACTCCCGCGCTATGTACAATACTACGGCAGTGATGGGGATGAATTGCATTTGCCTTTCAATTTTCGTTTGATGAAGATTCCCTGGAGCGCACAGGCAGTCAAACAATCGGTGGATGAGATGGAAGGGATATTGCCCGATTTCGCCCAGCCGAATTACGTGCTGAACAACCATGATTCTCCGCGGTTGATTTCAAAAATCGGAGCTGAGCAGGCGCGGGTGGCAGCCATGCTGCTATTAACCCTACGCGGAACCCCCACCCTGTATTTTGGCGAAGAATTGGGAATGGAAAACGGTGTCATTCCTCCCGATCGAATGCAGGATCCGCAGGGTTTTCGTTTGGGGGCGAAATACAGCCGAGACCTGAGTCGAACTCCTATGCAGTGGACGGCTGAATCCAACGCTGGCTTTACCTCTGGTCAGCCCTGGCTGCCGTTGACCCCCAGTTATCAGAACAGGAATGTGCAGGCGGAAGATAACGATCCAACCTCTATGCTCACGCTCTATCGAAAACTGATCCATCTGCGAAAAAAGCGCACAGCCTTGCACGGCTGCTACGTTCCCGTTTCGGTCGAGTCGGTGGATGCTTTCGTTTACGAACGCTGCCAGGAGAATGAACGCTATCTGATCGCGCTGAATTTTTCCGGAGAGAAGATCACGATGCGCATTCCTGATTTTTCTGAAGGAAAGGTTCTGCTGTCAACTTACTTCGATCAAGAAGGATGTACGGTGACGAACGATCTGGAATTGAGAGAGAACGAAGGCGTCATTATAGCGGTGAAAAACACTGTTGCACGACCTCAGGATGAATGAATCATGAATAACTGGATTATTTCTGAAGACAGTTTTGCAGTAAGTAATTTGAACTCCCAAGAGACGGTTTTTACCATTGGAAATGGGTACCTGGGAACGCGCGGAACGTTTGAAGAAGGCTTTTCGGGCGAGAGCGCAGCCACACTCTTGCATGGGGTTTTCGACGATACCCCGATCGGTTTCACTGAACTGGCAAATACACCCAATTGGATGGATCTTCGTGTGTATGTGAATGAGCAGGTCTTCAGATTGGATGAAGGGGAAGTCGTTTCGTATCAGCGTACATTGGATCTGCACAACGCAACTTTAAAGCGAGAGATCACCTGGCTTTCACCTGTCGGGAATACCTTGCGCTTCGAATTCGAACGGTTTTCCAGCTTAGCCGACGAACATGTGCTGGCTGTGCGTTGCCGCATCACATCGGTAGATTACAACGGTCCGCTTGAGATACGAGCCAGAGTGGCAGGACATGTAGAGAATAGCGGATGGACACATTGGAATTGGCTTGGGCAGGGGATGACGGAGAACGGGATGGCATACCTCTGCTTGCAAACCAGAAAAACCGAAATCGAATTGTGCGAAGCGTTTACCCTGAAACTTGTGAAGGATACACCGCAGTATGAGGGGTATTGGGATAGCCTGAATGCCCCTGAAAAAGTGCTCAAGACGAGCCTACAAGCCGGTCGCTCGATCTGTGTAGAGAAGCTGGTTGCTGTATATACCAGTCGCGATACGTCAGACCCTCAAAAAGCTGCCATTGAGAAGTTGCATTCTGCTGAGGGGAAAGGCTATGAGAAACTTTGGGAAGAACACTGTGCGCAATGGGAAGAGGAATGGAAATCCAGCAACGTTCTGATCGAGGGGGACGACAAAGCTGATCGGGCTTTACGATATGGACTTTTCCAATTGTTGATCGCAGCTCCCCGCCATGATGATCGCGTCAGTATTGCTGCGAAATCGCTGAGCGGTTTTGGATATCGCGGTCACACTTTTTGGGATACCGAGATCTTCATCTTGCCATTTTTTACCTATACCCGTCCTGAAATTGCCAGCAATTTGCTGCGCTACCGCTACCATACCCTGGAGGGTGCGCGCAAGAAAGCCAGAGCCAAAGGGTTCGAAGGCGCCTGTTATGCATGGGAGAGCGCGGCAACCGGCGAAGAAACCACACCCCGCTGGGCACTGCTGCCTGATGGAGGGTTGGTGCACATCTGGTGCGGTGACATTGAACTGCATATCACTGTCGATGTTGTGTTCGCTATCTATCAGTACTGGCAGGCTACCGGCGACGACGGTTTCATGCTCGATTATGGCGCTGAGATCATTCTGGACACCGCCGTGTTTTGGGCAAGTCGGGTTGAATGGAACGAGGAGCAACGGCACTATGAGATCACCGATGTGATCGGTCCCGATGAAAACCATGAACATGTGAACAATAATGCCTACACCAACAACCTGGTGCGCTGGAACCTGCAAAAAGGCATAGAAGTTCTTCGATGGATCCAAAACGCTGCACCTGAAAAAGCCGCTGAGCTGGAGAAGCGATTGGGGATAACTTCTGCACACTTAAGCGCATGGAAAAGCATTATCGAGAAGATCTACAGCGGATTTGACCAGCAGACAGGTTTGTTTGAACAATTTACGGGCTATTATCAGCTTAAACCTCTGGATTTAACGTCGCTTGAACCGCGCACGAGATCGGTTCAATCCATTTTGGGAATCGAGGAAACCCAGAAGGTGCAGGTGATCAAACAACCCGATGTGCTGATGATGCTGTATCTCCTTAACCACGAGTATGATGAGAGCCTTCTAAAGGCAAACTGGGATTACTATGCCCCTCAAACCGACCTCACGTATGGATCTTCCCTCGGACCTGCCATTCAATCCATCATGGCTACGCGGGTGGGGGATATTGAAGAAGCATACCGTCTGTTCATGCTGGCAGCCGGGACCGACCTGGAAGATAAGCGGGGCAATACAGCCGAAGGTATTCATGCTGCTACCCACGGGGGGCTCTGGCAAACCTGCGTCTTTGGTTTTGGCGGTGTGAGGTTCACTGCGGATGGTCCTGTGGCTTCCCCTCATCTTCCTACTGGTTGGAAGCGCCTTCAGTTTGAGATTCAATACCGTGGGGTAGGCTATACGTTCGACCTGCACGCGGGGTCAGAACAGCCAGTGCTGCCGGGTAAAAAAGTGCCCTCTGATGAGAAACAAAAATCAGCCATGGGTATTTCTGGGGCGATATTTGATCTGGATGGGGTGATCACAGATACTTCCGAATTCCACTACCTTGCCTGGAAGCGGCTGGCAGAAGAAGAGGGAATTCCTTTTGACCGGAGCCAGAACGATGCGCTGCGGGGCGTTTCAAGGCGAGAATCGCTGCAGAAGATCTTGGGTGATCGTACGGTATCTGAAGAACAAATGCAAGCCATGATGGAACGGAAAAATGGCTACTATCTGGATTATCTGAATAGCCTCACTGAAGCAGATCTGCTGCCCGGCGTTCTGGATTTCATGAAAGATGCAAAGCGGCAAGAGGTCAAACTGGCAGTGGGTTCAGCGAGCAAAAACACGCAACTTGTGCTTGAAAAGTTGGGAATACGCGACCTTTTTGATGCGATTGCAGACGGATTCAGTGTGGTGCATGTGAAGCCTGCTCCCGATTTGTTCTTGCATGCTGCTGACCAACTCCAGGTTGAACCTGAACATTGTATTGTATTTGAAGATGCAGAAGCCGGGATCAAGGCAGCCCTGGATGGAAATTTTTGGGCAGTGGGCGTTGGTCCGCAGGAGCGGCTACATGCTGCGCATCTGGTGATTTCTGATTTCAAAGGTTTGAATTGGGGAACCTTTATGGATCAAATGGAAAAAACGCAAAAGAACATATAGCGAACCTGTATAAGCGGGTGAATAAAAAGGATGAAGGAAGTGAAAGAAAGGAGGTGGATATATAGAAAGGACGAAAAGAAAGTCTTGACAAACTATGTGGTTTAAAAATTGTTAAAAAAGGAGAGATACATGAAAAGCAAGATGCTCATTATGCTTAGCTGCTTGATCGTGAGCGCCATGGTTCTAACTGCATGTGGTTCCCAAGAAGCAACAGCGGAACCCGTCAGCGAACCAGAAGCAGAAACTGCAGCACAACCTGTAGAAGAAGGCACGTGCCCATTACCAGTAGAAGAAGGAGCGACCATCGTCTTCTCCGGGTGGGGCGATGATTCTGAACAGCAGATCTACAGGGATTCCATCGAGCGGTTCAAAACCGTTTGCCCATCCGTTACTGTGGAGTATCAACCGGTTCCGGATGAATTCCAGAACAAATTGAAAGCGCAGATGGCTGGTGGCACGGCTCCGGATGTGTTCTATGTGGATGACCAGTT
>OFEK01000815.1_pt1 | contig 26516 bp, 25 predicted proteins | sample 1521131 | NCBI WGS metagenome assembly OFEK01 (sample SAMN05720209, study PRJEB24109) | activated sludge metagenome | isolation source: Anaerobic digester | place: China | collected 2015-12-16
CCATGTTCGGGGCGATCATCCCGCTGCCCTTGGTGATCCCGCCGACGGCAAACGACTCTGTCCGGACGAGGGCGTGCTTCGGGAACGTATCGGTCGTCATGATCGCCCGGGCCGCCGCGTCTTCGGCATCCCCGTTCCGGGCGAGGAGCGGCGCCACCCGCCTGCACTGGTCCCGGATGAGGGGGAGGTTGAGGTAGCGCCCGATCACTCCGGTGCTCGCGACACCGACCGACTCCGGTGCAAGCTTGAGGGTTTCTGCCGCGATATCGCACATCTCAAGTGCGTCGCGGCATCCCCGCTCGCCGGTGTAAGCGTTTGCGCACCCACTGTTCACGGCAACGGCATCGAGGGTTCCTCTCTCCATCCGCTTCATCATCACCTCGATCGGGGCCGCCCGCACCTTGTTCGATGTGAAGACACCGGCCGCCGTCCCGCCTGCCCGGATCAGAGCAAGCCCGAACTTTCCTTCCTTGATCCCCGAGGCGCTGACGCCTTTCACCGCACAGATACTCTTCATGCCCCTTCCCCCTCCCCGATGCCGCGGACGATGTCGGCCCGGGTGACGATACCGATCAGTTTTCCGTTGCGGATAACCGGGAGGCGTGCGATCCTCTCGCGGAGCATCAGGGATGCTGCATCGGCGATATCCGACTCTTCATCAATCGTGACGGCCGGGCTGCTCATCACCCGGCGCACCTCCCTATCGCCGATATCGGTGAGCGCCCGCTTTGTCTTCTCCCAGTTGATGAACTCGCGAACCGGAACCTCGATCACCTCGAGCGGCGACGGGAGCCAGAGGTCGCTTGAGAGGCTGCCGGTATCGAGGAGCGATATGATATCGGTCTCGGTGACGATCCCTGCCACCCGGTCGCCGTCCATGACGGGAAGGCCGCCGATGTGATACTTCCGGAGCAATCCCGCCGCCTCGCGGATCGGTGAGTCGACCCGGACGGTCACGGGGTCGGGGGTCATGATGTCTTTGACCTGCACCATCGCGACCACCTCAGGGGGACATCCCGGCGAAGCACAGGCCGGCACCTTCCGCAAACCCGCACATCAGGTTCATGTTCTGGATGGCCTGGCCGCTTGCGCCCTTGACCAGGTTGTCGATTGTAGAGACCGCGACGACCCGGTCGCCTTCGCTCTCCACCGCCACGTCGCAGAAGTTCGTCCCGCGCACGGCGGCAAGGGTGGGCTTCTGGTAGCGGACGAAGAACTCTCTCTCGTAGAACTTCCGGTAGAGCGTCTCGACCTCTTTTGACTCCATCGGCTCGTTGAGGAGGATGTGGGCCGTCGTCAGTATGCCCCGGTTCACCGGGAGGAGGTGCGGCGTGAAGTAGCACCGGGCGGTTGAACCGAGCCGGGCGGCCTCCTGCTTCATCTCCGCGAGGTGGCGGTGGCTCGTCCACTTGTAGGCGCTGAAGTTGTCGCCGACGTTCGGGTAGTGGGTGGTCGCGGAGGGTGTGTTCCCGGCCCCGGTGACGCCGGTCTTGGAGTCGTATATGATGGTGTGGGCAAGGTGCGCGAGCGGTGCCGCCGCAAGCGTCGCCCCGGTCGGGAAGCATCCCGGGTTTGCGACGAACGAGGCGCCCCTCACCTCGTCGCGGTGGAGTTCGGTGAGGCCGTAGGGCGCCTCAAAGTAGGCCTCGTGGGTCACGCCGTAGGTCTTCTCGTAGATCTCCTTTGAGAGCCGGTAGTCGGCCGAGAGGTCGACGGTCCTGATCCCCCGTTCTACAAGCGTTCCGGCAACCTTCATCGCCGCGGTGTGCGGTACGGCGAGGAAGACAAAGTCGGCGTCGATATCGCCGGCCCCGATGTTCCGGAAGGCGAGATCGGTCAGTCCCCGAAGGTGGGGGTGGACCGAGGCGACGGGGGTGCCGTCCAGTTTTCGGGATGTCGCGGCGACGACCTCTGCGGACGGGTGATTCAGCAGGAGCCGCATCAACTCGCCGCCGGTGTATCCGGATGCACCGATGATCGCAATTTCCATAGGAGAGAGGTGTCTTTTGCAGAATCTTAAGGCTTTGTGGTGCATCGCTCGTAGAGACGGGCCGCCACCGACTCGATCTCGCTCCGGCACTCGAGTCCTTCGAGGAGATCTCCCGGCAGCGCGGTTTTCCCGTAGACCGCGCCTATGTAGGCGCCGCAGATGAGCGCGATGGTGTCGGTGTTCCCCCCGACGTGCGCGGCGGTATTGAGGAGAGCTGAGGCATCTCTGATGCGATGGATAAGGAAGAACGCGAGGGGGACGGTCTGGTAGACGGTCACGTCGTTACCTATCACCGATAACGCGCTTTCAAGGCTGATCCCCTCGTTTGCGAGCCGGACGGCGTCGCGGATCTTGTTGCCGAGGGTGACGTCCTCAAGGCCCGCGTGTTTCCCGGCAAGCGTGAGCGCGTCGGATCGGCCGCGGACGGCGTAGTGGACGAGCATCCCGACGGTGACGGCCCCCGCGTGCGCCGCCGGGTGGGTATGGGTAACGCTGCAGGCCTGGACCACCCGTTCGGTCACGTCGACCGGTTCTGCGTAGGCGAGCGCGAACGGGATGGCGATGCTGATGCAGCCGGCGGTGTTGGAGGCGACGCCGACCGATTTTTCGCCCGAGAGGAGGAGATGCCGGCACGCGGCGTCCACGGCGCCGTCGGGGAACCGGAGCTCTTCGTTCATGTACATCCGGGCAAGGGCGGCCGCGTAGGCACTCTCCGAGTAGGTGCCGTCGGCGAGCATCCCGGCGACGAGGAGCATCATCTGGGTGTCGTCGGTGAACTGCCCGGGTTTCAGCCCGGCGTTCGGGTGCCCCCGCCACGCCCGGCGGTACCCCTCGTGGAGGCGCTGGAAGTCGGGCGGGGTGCTTTCCCGCGCCATGCCGAGGGCGTCGCCGATGGCGGCCCCGAGGAGACAGCCCTTGAACTGATCGAGCATTTAGTAGTATCTCTCGTACGGTTGCTCTTAAGGGTTGTTGTTCTGCGCGCGGGGGAGAACGGCGGCCGTCCGGTCAACTCCCGGGTGCCTCAAGCCTTCCCGCGGGACTTCCGGACGAGGACATACCCTGCCAGGAGCACGATCACGGCCCCGAGAGCGCACATGAGAAGCACGGGGTTATAGAAGAAGCTGAACACATCGTTAGATCCCTGATATGCCGTCGTATCTGCAGGTTTCGCGAGCGCGGCCGACGGTGCCGCGCCGTCTGTTGGGTTGGCCTGCATGTCTTCACCCGGATCCGTGGCTGCATGTGCTATGCCGCTGCCGATCAGGATGAAGAGCAGCAGGGCGACACAGATCAACCGCTTCTGGCCGATACAGTTTGTAAATTGCTTTTCTCTCATCGATCATCATCTGCCGGTGCGCCCCGGGACACCGGTCCCGGTGCTCATGGTGGAGACGTCGACGCTAGCCTATAAACCTTTTCTGTGCCGCGCGTCTGCACGTCGTGTCTTCGTGACCGATTTCGGGCCGAAAACCGCCGCAGTGGGCCGGAAACCGGAGCCGCGCAGGGGAGCCTTCACTCCGGTAACCACCCGGCAACCGGAACCCTGATACAGGACTGTCCAATATTCCGGACATATGTCTAAAATATCGGACATTCGGGAGAACCACCTCATGGTTCTCTCCCTCTTCACCCGGGGCTACGATCGCAAACTTTACATCGGGGAGGCCGCGAGGCTCCTTCCCATCAGCCGCGGAACAGCTCAGGCGGTCCTTGAATACCTTGAGGCAAAGCAGGTTCTCCGCTCCGCCACCGGGGGCAGGGCGCGGTTGTTCTCCCTGCGGCGGGGCGATCATGCGCGGGACTTCTACACCCTTGCAGAGATCTACCTGGGGATCTGCTTCCGGGAGGGGGAGCCCTTCCTCGCCGGAGTTCTCAGCCGAATCGCCCCCCTTATCGAGGGATGCGGTGCGGTCTTCGAGAGTCACGCAGAAGGGACCGCGGACGAGGAGTCCGGCCTCGACCTCTTCGTTGCCGGTGAGTGCCGGGTGGAGGAAATTGAGAGGATCGGAAAGACCTACGGCTTTCCGATTCACCTCACGATCTACCCGCGGGAGATCTTCGACCGGGATCTCCATACGGACCCCTTTCTCCGGGAAGTGCTCCGGAACCACGTGCTGATCAAAGGCGCCGAACACTTCTTCGAGAAGGCGGTGAGGTGACGGATCGGCTCGTATGGTGCAACCGGATCAAAAACGGCATCTCCCTCTCCGCATCGAACGAGACCCTGGCGTCGGCATACTTGAAGAAGGCCGAAGAGGCCCTTGAGACGATGCAGACGATTACGGCCCGCGACTGAATGATAACGACCGCGTATTGCGCGACGTACTTCTCCCTCGATGCGGTTCTCACGCGGATCGGGATACGGTGCGAGAACCATTCCTGCACCATTTTGTCCATGGAACGGCTTTTGTCAGATTATTTCACTCCTGCGGAGACGGCACTCGTGGAAAAAGCAAGAGGAGCACGGGTCGATGCATGGTACTATGTCTCACGGGAAGTTCCGGATCCCTTCTGCGAGGAACTTATCTGGGCGGCTCCGCGGTTCCTGGTGAAGTGTGGAGGCATCGTCGACGGGAATGAATGAGGAGAAGACCATCGAGACCCTGAGGGAGGCGCTACGAAAAGAGGAGTGAGAGGGCAAGCTGGCTCATGGTCGCTCCGGGCATCACTTGCCGATCGATGCGGCAACCTTCGTTATCTCACCTGCAGGGAGCCACCCAGTCATGCAGAAGGAGGCATCGTTCCACTCCCACCGGAGCAGCCAGAGGGAGTGGAATGATGCCCTCCTCTTCTCCGGTGAACCGGCTACCCGGGAGTCGGCCGATACCCCTGTACCGGCAGCCCTCCGGTCATCAGGTTCTTCCCGTCGCTATAGCGTCTATCAGGCTCTTTACAAGGCTTGTAATCCGATTTTCGGTAATATCCGGAGAGTCCCTGGCCCCGGCCGGCGGCACGCAGCAATCGAAGATGGGGGACCGGAGTCTCGGGGTGATGTCCCGCTCGTCATAGATGACGTGCACAACCCTCTGCTCTCCGTCGATCTCGATGGTCCCGGCCTGGCTGATGACGAGCAATGTCGAGCCGCACCGGATCGTCCCGAGGATCGCGTCGCCGCCGACCGTAAACGAGGCGGAACTCCCCGGCTCCCCCACGACCGTCCCCTCAAAGCGCCATATATGAGGAAGAGCGACTTCAAACGTGCCCGACTCATTCTTGACAAAGGCCCGGGCGCCTTCGGCGACGGGGCCCGGCACCGGTTCGAGGTCGAGTACGAACTCCCGGTCGGGGAGGCGGAGCGTCACCGGGCTCCCCGAGCCCGCGCCAGCGACGAACGCCGCCGGGTCGGCGGTCACGAGGTCATACTTTCGGAGGGGCGGGAGGTTCGTGAGGTTCACCTCGCCGGCCGATGGGACCGGGCTGAAGTAGGCGGGATCGGCCACGGTCACGTGCGCCGTAGGGCCTGACGGCAGGCCCGGTGCCGCCACGTATCCGGCATCCGGGAACGTCACGTTCTCCCCGAGCAGAACCAGGCCGGGATGTATCTCGGCCGGTTCCGGGCCCGGCTGCTCCGGTTCTTTTGTAACTATCGGCTTGTTGTACGTCGACATGCCCCGGGGTGTGACCCGTTCGTCAAAGGTATCAAGCCAGTTTGTGCTCTCCCCGCCGGCAGAGATCACCGGGACGAAGAACGCCCCGATGAGCAGTGATGCCAGCAGCAGGCCGAAAAGCCGCACTTTGATGCCGTTCATCATATCCCAAATCACCCCCCTGCATCAGCAAAGACATACCCGATATACGGTTCAGGAACGCCGTCTCGGAACGCTGTTCCGGAAAACGCATACACCGGCCGGACCAGATCCTGTACGACACCCCTCGGTTCCATCCAGTAACCGATCGAGACATTCTCGATCGTGATCTGGTCGTAACCCTGCCCCGCGTGAGGGCGGACAGTCCGTGCTGCACGAAGATCCTCATACGCCTCCTCGGGGGACCGGAGGCTGATATTCCCGTCCGGCGTCACCTCACGCCAGGTCTTCACGAGCCCGGCGACCTTGCCGCCGTCCCCCAGGATCACCGTAAATTCGTCGCCGTAGACCGGCAGCCCGTCGAGCGGCCGGCCGAACCGAACCGTTTTCGTCACATCGCAGGACACCTCCGGCTCGCTCTCGCCGGCCTTCCAGACCTCCTGCTTCTGGCCCACCCCAATCTTCACGATCCGGGCACCCGGCGACTGCATGCCGGTCTTCTCAAGGAACGCAAGCGCAATCCTCTCTGCCTCCGCGTCCGTCGGGAGGTCCGGCTGCCGGATTGCTTCGGTCGGCAGTTCCAGGTCGGGGATGTGATAGGCCACGGCGCCGGAATGTGCATACACCGATACCTGCTCCTCCGGGTCCTTCGAGGCATCGATGAGGAGGAACTCCCCGGTCTTTTTGTTCATCGTCCCGGGTTCCCCTGCAAGCCCGAACCGCTCCGCAACCTCCCGGACCTGCTCTTCCGTGACGGTGACGGGGACTGTCCGGTAGAGCGTGTACGAGTCCCGCATCTCCGGGAACTCGGCAGTGAGGGAGAACATAGTTTCACCTGCACCCGCTCTGGCAGGAAGAGGGATTTCCGGAGCCTGGCCCGGACCAAGAACCCATACGCACCCGGCTATGATCGCGAGAGCGAGACAGACGAGTGCAACAATTTTTAATCGCATGTCAAAACCTCTGATTGGATGCCGCGGTAGATTCAGCAGCCCGAGGCGGGAGGGGCATGCCTTCGCACACAGAATGCATAGACCCTGTTGCCGCTTCCCGTGCCGAGCAGGGGGCGAGCGGCCTTGCACCATGAAACGAATAACTCCTGAGCATAAGGTTCTCCAGGGTAGCAGTGTGGTCAGGGAGAATGGCCGGCTCGACCACCCCATAGTAGACAATGAAATAATCGTCGTGTTTTGGGGACAGCGGCTTCTCAACAACGGCGAGATAACCTGAAGACGTCTTGTTATCGAATTTTGTTACGGCAACGGGACTAAAAACCGGTTCTCCCCGTGATAATTCAGGTTCTCTGGAGAGGAACATCTCAGCAGAAGAGACATTCCCCGATGCTCGGAGGTGGATGCAGAGGACCGTCTCAGCCTGTAAGAGGTCTGTCTTATCGTCGAAATACCAGTTGACGACCAGATACCGATCGCCCGACACGGTGTCGACATACATTGCATGGCTGCAGCGCCGTGAGAGAACCGGAAACAAGGATGGACACCCGTCTTCGATATCGCCGAGCAGGACAACATTCCCATCAATCGTTCTATTTGCGGCGACAGAGCCGTTCTCTGCATATTCGTACCGGGGCTGCGGGATATACCATTTCTGCAGGGCTTTAGGGGGAGGATACCCGGGACCAATGGCGAGGAGATCAACGAGCAGGAGGATGCCGAAAGCACCGATAGTGATCAGGAGGAGAATGAATGCGATTTTGCTGGTTCTGTCGGTTTTCAGAGATTTCATCCGGATCTTCCACCATAAAGAAGGGGTCGGGGCCTCACCCGGGACGCATCCCGGATGCCAGCGGGCTCGCCGGAGCGCCGGCATAGATCGTATCGATCGTACCGGATGCAATTGCAATGGTTCCAGTCCCGGGTGAGGCCACGGGGCGCCGTTTTTCGTTCTCCAGCCTCCCGACCAGGGCTATAAGAACAAGGGGCCACGCAAGGCTGAAAGCGATGGCCGGGAGGACCGGCACGCTCACGGTGCATCCTTCCCGCGTGACCTCCGGACGAGGAAGTACCCCACCAGGAGCACGATCACGGCCCCAAGACCGCACATGAGAAGCACGGGGTTATAGAAGAGGCTGAATGCATCATTAGGTCCCAGATATGCCGTCGTATCTGCAGGTTCCGCGAGCGCGGCCGACACTGCCGCGCCGCCCGTCGGATCGACCCGCACATCGAGTTCCAGGCTGTCAGGGTCGACTATTTCGACCTTGACGGGGATATCCTCTATCCCCAGTTGTTCTGCCTCCTCATTCAGCATCGCGTATATCTCGTCCACCGCAACGCCGGCTTTATCCTGAGGGTATCCCTCCACGATACCGATTCTGACATACCCTTCGATATCGTATCCAAAATTGATCATAGGGCCATCCGGGTAAAGATAGGGTTTTACCGAATCAAACATCCCACCCGTGAGGTTGTCCAGGAAGTTATACCATGAACGGCGATGTTGAGCATCTTTGAACTCCGGCAAATAGCCCCGTGTCTCAACGACGTTTTCTCTCGATTTAAGATCTTCAATGGCCGCAATGTACTCATCATCAGTAAGTTCCACACGCTCGGCGGCCATGGTGTATTCTTCGTCAACCGGACTTGCAGAAGCAAATCCCGGGCAGACCGATGCCGCTAGCAGGAGTACAACGAGTATTGGCAGGAGTTTGGTTTCTTTCATCATCTCTTCGCCTCATTCACGATCGATATCTTTCACCGGCCGGTGCGCCCATGGGATATCGATCCCGGTATCCATGCGGGAGAGGTCAACGTTCTTCTATAAACCTTTTTGTGACGCGCATCTACACGTTGGGGCTTCTGAATTGGTTTCGGGTCGGGAAGCGGACTTAACGCGCTGGAAACCGCAATTACCCGGTAGGGCTTCTAAGCACCCCCCGTTTCTCCTCCAACCGTTCAGTCCCGGTAAATCGTTCCGACCCGGTAGTACCGTCCCTCGTATTCGAAGTACTTCCGCCTGCCGGTCTCGCTATCGAAGATGTAGGCGTCGATCGTTTCCTGGCGGATCTTCTCCGGGTAATCTACGCTCCCCACCAACCGGATGTCCCCGGGAGCATACGGCTCTCCCTCGGTGTTATGCTCCTCATCGCGGAGGAACGCATCCAGAACCGGCAAATTCCGGAACTCCTCCTCATCGAGGCGAATGACGATACCCTTCTGAGTTGTCTCCTCCGTGACCTCGTAGAGCAGGAGTGCGTCGGGTGGAATGGTCGCGGCGATGTAGGAGGAAACGACGACGCAGCAACCGAGCAGGACGAACCCGGCGGCCGCGACCGCGATGAGGTATCGCCTCAACCGGGCGCTCTTCTCGTGGTGCAACGGAGTCACTGATCTTCCTCAAGAATGACCGAACTTTCGTCCATCTGCTCTCCTCCGGGTATTCACCCCCCCGGGTGGATCGCGTGTGCCCGGCTCCACACACGGCACCCAACACGATTCTGAGCCTTCAGATCATATAAATCCGGCACCCACCGTTCGACTCCAGCCGAACACACCATAAACCTTTGTATCCGGTCGACAATCCGGGAAACTCTCATCTTTCTGCTGCCGCACGTAAATCGTAACGCTAAAGGTTTATCCGGTTAGAACCGAACAACCACAGTGGGTTTTATACGACCGCATACCGATTCAGATATGGTTCTGAACCCTCCGGCGTGATACAATGCACCCAAAAACGTGGATATGGCTCGGTATCGGTGTTGTTCTCCTCCTTGCCGCGGCCAACCTCGCCATACTCGCCGCTTTCCCCCCGGGACAGCAGCATGTGCAGGAACCCGTCAAGCGGGTGGACTGGATACTGCCGTTCGGGCCGGGGTTCGAGTACCGCGGCCCTTACGAGAGCCCGGTGATCGCCTACGACGGAGCGAACGAGACCTGGCACCTGCGGAACGTTACTGCCTACAACCGGACAATTAACCTCGGCGACCGCTACAGTCTCGACCCGGCCCACCCGGAAGATATCCGGTACACCCCTGACGTCGCAATCGAGGGCGGTCAGGTCAGCCTCGACTTTCTCATCCGGAACCTTGCGGGCGAGGACTGTGCCCGGGCCGACCTTGCCATGACGACGGGGACCACAACCCTGAACACCACCACCGGATCCCCGGAGGGGAACATCCCCCCCGGCGCCGCGACCACGCTGCCTATCGACGACCTCGCCGCCGGAGAGTGGCGCGAGGTGCGGGTGACGGCGGACCTCCCGAGACCCGGCCAGGAAGAGGTCCTCTACCTGGCGATCGATCTTACCGCCCCGTACACCCTCACGACCCCGAACGGCACGCCGGTCGACTTCGACTTCCGGCGAGAGACCGTCACCCTGCTGGGCTCCAACACCTCCTGGAAAGAAGAGATCGACCCCGGCTCTACTCCGGATCCCGACTACAATAGAGCTCGCCTTCCCAGGGGGTCGGCGACGTTTATCATCATGGGGATCGACAGATCGGAACCGATCCCACCCCCGACCTTCCCGACCCTCCGGGCGGGGTGAGGGGGAATGGCAAACTCTTTTTTCGGCCGTATCGAGACCCGGAACCGTTCCGAAACGCTTTTCTCTTCCTGCAGAAGAATACCTGATCGGTTAGGGCCAGGCCCGCGAAGGGAGGGGTTCCAAAGCATGGAAGAAGTTACGCTTGACCGGGACGACATCGCCGCTCTCTCCTCCGACGCCCGGATCACCATTCTTAAATTGCTCGATACCCGGACGATGACGATGAGTGAGCTCGCCGAAGGACTCGGTCTTGCAAAGTCGACCGTTCACGAGCACCTCGCCATCCTCACCGACGCGGACCTGGTGACGCACGCGAATGCCCGGAAATGGCGGGACTACACCCTGACGAAGAGAGGGCGGCGGGTTCTTCATCCCGGAAAGGACCACCGGATCATCTTTCTCTTCGGTACGTCCCTTGCTACCGTGACGGCCGGGGCACTTCTCGTGGCCTCGTTTCTCCGCGGTTTCGCCGTGCAGGGAGGAAACGTCGTCCGGGATCCCTTCCTCCTCTGCGCGGGCGAGGTGCTCCTCGGCGCGACAATCGTGCTCTGGTACCTTGCGGTGCGGTGCCGGCGGAGAACCACTCCGACACCCGGGTAGATCGCCCGTCTATCGACGGTACTGTATCTTGACAGACCCAACCGCAATTCCCGTGCTCCGGGCCGGAAACAGAGCCGTACAGGTGCCCTTCGCCTCACATGCCTCGTCGGTGCGCTGACCCTCCTCCTCGCTCCCGGCAACCACCCGGGGGATCAATCCCGGACCAGCGGGTAGTTCGCCGCTTCCCACCCGATGGTGCCCCCGAGCAGGTTTGCGACGTGCCGGAACCCGTGCTTCTTGAGGATGCTTGCCGCAAGGCTCCCCTTGAACCCGGCGTCGCAGTGAACGACGATCTCTTTGTCCTCCGGAATCTCCTTAATCCGCTCTTCGAGATTGCCGACGTAGATGTGGTGGGAGCCTCGAATGTGGCCCGACTCCTCCCGGTGGGTGATCTTGCGCACGTCGAGGATGTAGATCGACGGGTCGTTAAGGCGCTCCGCGAGGTCGGAGGGCGACCAGATCCCGGACCGCCCGATCCGCTCGCCCTGTTTGAACCAGGCGGGAAATCCGCCGGCAAGGTAACCTCCGATGTTGTCGTAGCCAAGCCGCACGAAATGGCGCAGTACGTGGCCCATCCCGAGGTTAAAGTCGTCGACGAGGACGATCGGGTCTTCGTAGTTTAAGTAGTAGCCCACGTAGAGAGGGAGGCCGTTGCGCCAGATGTTGATGGTGCCCGGGACATGTCCGCCGGCAAAACCCGTCGGCGACCGTATGTCGACGACCTGCGCCTTCCGATCAAGGAGAGAACGGAGCTCGCGGGCCGTATACGGCCGCAGGTACGGCAGGTTGTATATCAGGGGCGGGCCGGCCTTGTTGAGTCTTCGCATCATCGTAAAATACGGCGGCTCGTAGAGGCGCTCGTTCACCTTGTACTCGACGAACTCCTCCTTCCCCATGGAGAGGAGACGGTTCGTCGCCCGCTCAAAACCGATGGATGTGTACTCGCGGTCGCTGATGTTCCCGCCGCAGACCGAGCCGGCACCGTGGGCGGGGCAGACGATCACCCCGTCGGGAAGCGGGAGGAGTTTCTCGTGCAGGCTCTCGTACAGCATCTCCGACATCTCGCGCCGGCGGTCCTCGCCGGCGAGATCGGTTCTCCCGACGTCGCCCGCAAAGAGCGCATCGCCGGTAAAGACCATCAGGGGATCGTCGGAGACCGAGCGGTCACGCAGCAGGAGCGATATGCTCTCGATGGTGTGGCCGGGCGTCTCCAGAACCTCAATTTCGAGCGATCCGAACTCAAACGTCTCCCCTTCCCGCACAGGGGTGCCGAACCCGAACTCCTCCCGCGCCCCGTGCAGGATCTCCGCTCCGGTCGGACGAGCGAGCTCCCGGGAGCCGCTGACGTAATCCTCGTTCTTGTGCGTCTCAAAGATCGCCGCGATCTTCATATCCCGGCGCCCGGCGACGCTCGTATAGACCTGGCAGTCACGCCTCGGATCGATGACCGCCGCCTCGCCGTCCGCTCCGATCATGTATGAGTTATGCGCAAGGATATCGGACTTTATCTTTCTAAACAGCATCCGTATGCATCTCCCGGGTGGCAGAACCCGTCGTGATATGCCGGGATGCGGGAGGGGTGTATAAAAGGTTAACGGGAGTGCGGGCGCTACCGCTCGCCGCCCGCGCACCAGTCGGGTTTGGGAAGGCGGGGCAGATCGCCCGACCGTGCGGTCCTGACCGAGAGGATGGTTCCCACGGCCTTGAACGCATCCTCTAACTCTGCGAAGTTCGGGATCCGGCAACTCCTGAGGATGCGCAACCCGCTCCTGATGCTGTCGCCGCCAAGCATGCAGCCCACCACCATCTTCTCCGTATTCCGGGAGAACCGGACGATCTCGTTTGCGACGTGCGCCGGGTCGGCGAGCGTCGTCGGGACGGCGATGACGAACGCGATGTCCCAGAAGTCCTGGTGCCGGATCAGCACATCGAAGAGGGCGGCGAACCGGGCGGCGTCGGCATCCCCGATGATATCCATCGGGTTTGCATGGTTCCAGAACGGGGGAAGGAACGCGTTGAGTTCGCGGAGCACCTCGTCGGGGAGGTCGACCATATCGACACCGTGCGCCTCGGCGTAGTCGGAGGCAAGAACGGCAAACCCGCCCGCGCTGGTGACGGCAATCGCCCGGTTCCCCCGCGGGTAGCCCTCGCTTGCCAGGAGCTCGGCGAGATTGAAGGCGTCGCGGAGGGTCCGGGCCGGGATCACCCCCGCCTGCCTGAACGCCGCGACGTAGACATCGTAACTCCCGGCAAGAGAACCGGTGTGGGATGATGCCGCAGCCCTGCCCTTCCGCGACGATCCGGACTTCACCGCTACCACCGGTTTCCTCCTGGCGACCTCGCGGACGATCTGCGCGAAGCTGCGCCCGTCCTGGATCTCCTCGACGTAGAGGGTGATCGACCGGGTCATCGGGTCCTGCTCGGCGAACCGGAGGTAGTGTTCGAACCCGAGGTCCGCCTGGTTGCCGACGCTGATGACGCTTGAGAACCCGAACTCCTCCGGGAGGCTCCAGTCGACGACGGTGGTGATGATCGCGCCGCTCTGGGAGATGAAGGCCACGTCCCCGGATCTCGGCGAGACCGGGTCGAACGTGGCGTTGATCCCCTGGTGGGGCATCATGACGCCGAGGCAGTTCGGGCCGATGATCCGGACGGAGTGCCGGCGTGCAATCTCGACGACCTCCTCCTCGAGGGCCGCGCCGGCGCCGCCGATCTCGCGGAACCCGGCGGTGACGATGATGGCGAGCCGGACGCCTTTCTTCCCGCACTCCTCCATCACCCCGGGGACAAGCGGGGCCGGCACGGCGATGACCGCCCAATCGACCGGTCCGGGGATATCCAGAACGGAGGGGTAGGCCGTCCGCCCGAAGAGCTCTTTCCGGGACGGGTTGACCGGATAGAGATTTCCCGGGAAAGAAAGCAGGTTTCTGAGGACGGAATAGCCCACCTTGTTCGGGCTTGCGGATGCGCCGATCACGGCGATGGATCGGGGATAGAAGATATCGGGGGGTGATCCGACGCTGAGGCGGGCTGCTTCGCCTCCGACGGTATCCCCGACGATGATCCGCGCATCGACGACGCTCGCTCCCTCCTCGTAGAGGATGACCGGGTTGAGGTCGAACTCCCGGATCTGCGGGTTCTCGGCAAACTGCCGGGCCATCGTCGCGATGATCCGGACGAGCGCCTCCTCGTCCTTTTGGGGCTCCCCCCGGTATCCCCTGATGAGACGGTAGCCCTCGATCTCCCGGACCATCGCGCGGATATCGTCGTCGGTGACGGGCAGGACACGGATGGAGATATCCTCGAGGAGTTCCACGAGCTTCCCGCCAAGCCCGAACGTGACGACCTTCCCAAACGAGGGATCGGTCTTCCCCCCGATCAGCACCTCAAGCCCGCCGGGCACCTGCTTCTCCACGATGATACCGGTGATCGCCGCTTCCGGGGCACGGGCCGCGCCGTTCTGCATGATCGTCCGGAACGCCTCCTCTACCCCTTCGGGGCTCTCGATCGCGGTGACGACGCCGCCGACATCGCTCTTGTGGATGATATCCGACGAGACTATCTTCATGACGACCGGGTAGCCTATCCGCCCGGCGGCCGCCCGTGCATCGCCGGCGCTGGTGACCACCTGGTGGGGCGGCACGGGTATCCCGTACGCCGAAAGCAGGCCATACCCTTCCGGTTCGGTTAACATTCGTTCTGGCATCTCTCTTCCTCGCTGCAAGGACGGTCATGCCGGGGTTGCACGACCGGCGTTCTCCTTCTATCAACTATTCCGGCTGCCCGGCATAATAGTTATCCGGCCGGCGGAGCGAGCCCGGTTTCTCCTCCCGGAGGAAGGTGAAAAGACCATAATGGCCGACGATCCCAAACGGGGGCGTCGACGATGGTGTTCTGAGGAATGTTCTTTGACGTCTGCATATGTACTACGAAACGAAATCCCTTAACACTGGATAGGTTACCTTTCGTCAGGTATATTAATTAGTGTTACATTCATAGTAAACAGTATGATGTTCTTCAGGTATACCAGATTGCTCACGGCCGCGGCGCTCGCGGCTCTCGTACTGCTCATGGCCGCTGCCGGATGCACCGGCACAACCGCCGGCGGGGGTGCTGCCGGCGAGGAGATAACGGTCACCGATGGGTTCGGCCGGAGTGTCACCGCCCCGTCGCCCCCCGAGAGCGTCGTCTGCTCGGGCTCAGGATGCCTGCGCTACCTTGTCTACCTGCAGGCCCAGGACCTCGTCGTCGGTGTCGATGACATCGAGAAGAAGGAGCAGGAGGCAGAAGGCCGCCCTTACGCCCTTGCCTACGGTTCGAAGTTCAAAGACCTCCCGCTGATCGGCGAGTTCAGGGGTAAGGACGACCCCGAGAAGATCATCAGCATAGGCCCCGATGTCGTCTTCAAGACGGGTTCGACCGGGACGGCATACGGAACGAGCGCTGCAGAAGCCGACAAACTCGAGGATAAGACGGGTATCCCGGTCGTAGCCTTCCCCTACGGCTCGCTCAGGGACGACGCCGAGAAGGCCGAGATGTACGGCGGCCTCCGCGTGATGGGCGAGGTCCTCGGGAAACAGGACCGGGCCGAAGAGGTGATCGCCTACATCGATGCGACGATGGCCGACCTTGAGCGCCGGACCGGCGACATACCCGCGGCCGACCAGAAGAGCGTCTACGTCGGCGGGATCTCATCCGCTGGTGCCCACGGCATCATATCCACCGAACCCGCATATCCGCCGTTCCTCTGGGTGCACGCGAAGAACGTTGCAACCGGGCTCGGCACGGCGCACGCCGATGTCGCGAAAGAGGCGCTCGTCAACTGGGACCCCGAGTACATCTTCATCGACGCCGGCACCACCCAGATGGAGAGCGGCGGCGCGGTCGGCGAACTGAAGAACGATGCGGCGCTCGCGGGCCTCTCTGCAGCAAAGAACGGCAAGGTCTACGGCGTACTCCCGTACAACTTCTACAACACGAACTACGAGACCGTGCTTGCCGACGCCTACTTTGTCGGAAAGACCCTCTACCCCGATCGGTTCGCCGACGTCGACCCGGTAAAGAAGGCAGATGAGATCTACACCTTCTTCGTCGGCAAACCGGTCTTTGGCGACCTGAACGGCCAGTACAGCAACCTCGGGTTTGCCGCGATCCCGCTGTAAATGCGATATACGGAGGATAAGACGAGATGCACTTCGCTGACGGGACAGTTCCCCGGGAATATCTCGGGTACGTGAGGAGAAAGCACCTCTGGATACTCGGGGGGATCGCCCTCCTCTTCATCCTCCTCGTGGTCTCCATATCGGTCGGCGCGGCCGGCGTTCCCATCTACGACGTCTTCCTCTCCATCGTGAACGGCACGGCCGACCGGATCTTCGTGTTTCTCAATCCCGGTGCCACTATGAGCGTATCCAACGTCGACCGGATCGTCTGGAACATCCGCCTCCCCCAGGCGCTCGCCGCGATCGTCGCCGGTGTCGGGCTCTCGGTGGCGGGGGTCGCCATGCAGTCGATCCTCCGTAACCCGCTCGGATCGCCGTTCACGCTCGGCATATCCAATGCCGGCGCGTTCGGTGCGGCCGTCTCGGTCATCCTCCTCGGCACCGGGCAGATGCATTCATCGGTTGCCAATGCCGTCACCCTGAACAACCCCTACCTGACGACGGTCGTGGCGTTCATCTTCTGCCTCCTTGCGACGGCGGTGATCCTGATCATATCCCGGGTGCGCGGGGCGTCGCCGGAGGTGATGGTGCTCGCCGGCGTCGCCCTCTCCTCCCTCTTCACGGCAGGGACGATGTTCCTCCAGTTCTTTGCGAGCGACACCCAGCTCGCTGCGGTCGTCTTCTGGACCTTCGGCGACGTCAGCCGGGCCGGCTGGCAGGAGCTCGGTATCATGACTTTCGTCGTCGCGGCGGCCAGCATCTTCTTCCTTGCGAACCGCTGGAACTACAACGCGATCGATGCCGGCGACGAGACGGCAAAAGGGCTCGGTGTCAGTGTCGAAGCGGTGCGCAACATCGGTATGGTCGTCGCGGCGCTCGTCTCCGCCGTCATCGTCTCGTTCCTCGGTGTCATCGGGTTCGTGGGGCTGGTCTGCCCGCACATGGTGCGGAGGCTCATCGGCGACGACCAGCGCTACCTGATACCGGGCTCCTGCGTGGCGGGCGGGATCCTCCTCCTCGGTTCGGATACCGTCGCCCGGATCATCGTTGCGCCCTACATCCTCCCGGTCGCCGTGCTCACGGCGTTCCTCGGCGCACCGGTCTTCATCTACCTGCTCCTCCGGGGGTACCGGCGATGATCCTCGAAGTCGACGGCGTGGCGTTCACCTACAGGAGCGCCCCGGTCATCAGGGAGGTCACGTTCGGCGTGCGCCCCCACCAGATCCTCGCGATCCTTGGACCGAACGGCGTCGGGAAGACGACGCTCTTGAAGTGCATGAACGCCATACTGAAACCGAAGGCCGGATCCATCTTCGTCGATGAGATCGATCTCCTCAGGGCCGACCGGATGGAGATTGCGCGGAAGGTGGGTTACGTGCCGCAACGGTGCGAGGCAGGCAGGTTGACCGCGTTCGACGCCATCCTCCTCGGCCGGCGGCCGCATATCCGGTGGGACGTCACGGAGGCGGACCTCCGCATCGTCGAGGCGGCTATCCGGATGCTTGACCTCGAGGCTCTCTCGCTCCGGTATATCGACGAGATGAGCGGCGGCGAGCTCCAGAAGGTGAGCATCGCCCGGGCGCTCGTGCAGGAGCCCCGGGTGCTCCTCCTCGACGAACCGACGAGCAGCCTCGACCTCAAGAACCAGCTTGAGATCCTCGGGATTGTGAGAAGCGTGGTGACCGATCACGATGTCGCGGCGGTGATGACGATGCACGACCTGAACATGGCGCTCCGCTACGCCGACCGGTTCATCTTCTTAAAGGAGGGCGTCATCCATGCCGCGGGCGGGCACGAGGTGGTGACGCCCGAGACCATCGAGGCGGTCTACGGTGTTCCCGTGACGGTCGAGCGCTATAACGGATTCCGCGTCGTCGTCCCCCTTGCGTCGGGGAGCACCTGCTGATACGCACCGGGGCCCGGATCGGGGTGATGCCTGGCCCCGGGCCGTACGCCGCCCCGATGTCTCGCGCGCGGGCCTCTCTTACCACCTCTGTCCTCTCCCGCGCGGATACCGGCGATTGCTATACTTATAAGTCCACCCGCTGCCGATACACCCGCCGGGCATGGCGCTCGAGACATTCATCGGGGTCGTCGGGCTGGTCATCGGGGCGTTTGGAGCGTTTTTCATCGTCTACGGAGCGATGATCGCGATCGTCGAACTCCTCGCGCGGGAGACGCGCATACGTGAGAGGAGTTACCACGACATACGGGGGGTATTCACCACGCGCATCCTGATCGGCCTTGAGTTCTTCGTCGCCGCCGACGTCTTGAAGACGATCCTCAAACCGACGTTTGAGGATCTGATCGCCCTCGGGTCGATCGTCGCGATCAGGACCGTCGTGAGTTACTTCCTCGGGAGAGAGGCAAGCGAGATTCCGGAAGATAGAATGGAACGATGAGGTACTGGGTCTCGCGGTCACCCGCTCTCCCGGGACTGCAGCATCGTCAGGTGTTCGTGCGCCTCGCTGACGACTCGTTTTGAGTTCCCGAAGGTGATCGCCTGGAGCGCCTCGCCGTAAGGGAGCCACTGGTAGGCGATATGCTCGTCCGAGAGCAGCACTCTCTCTTCCGGGGTCTCGATCAGGTAGTAGACGACCTCCTTGTAGACCGTGCGCCCCCGGCGCTGGAAGAAGTAGTGGATCTCCTCACGGAACCCCGGGATGAACGTGGCCTGGGCGATCCCGGTCTCCTCCGCAAGTTCGCGGAGTACCGTCTCCTTCTCGCTCTCGCCACGTTTGCCGTGCCCCTTCACGAGGTCCCAGTGCCCGGCCCCGTACTGCAATATGAGGTACTGGAGATCCGCATCCCGCCGGAAAACCACCGCCCCGTATGACTTCTCCCTCGTCATGGCCGTTCAATCCAGTTCTGCAGTCCCTCCCGTCCTTGCGAGTTCACGTCTGGCGATCGCGAAATCCTCTGCCAGGGCCTCCCGGTATGCCGGGTTATAGAGCGCGGCGGCAGGGTGGAGGGTGGGGATGAGGCGAACCGGGCGGCCGAAGAGGGAGCCGGGGTAGACGGTCCCGCGGATATCCGTGATCCGATCAAACTCGATGGCGAGGAAGGAGAGGATGTAGCGACTCGAGTGGCGACCGAGCGTCACGATCACCCCCGGCTCGATGATCCGGATCTGCTCTTCAAGATACGGGGTGCAGGCCCGTATCTCCTCGTCACGGGGATCGCGGTTTCCGGGCGGCCGGTGTTTGACGATGTTTGCGATGAAGACATCGTCCCGGGTAAGACCGATCCCGGAGAGGAGGCCGTCGAGAAGTTTTCCTGCCCGTCCCACGAACGGCCTCCCGGTGAGGTCTTCCTGCTTCCCCGGTGCCTCGCCGATCAGCATGAGGCCGGCCCTGATGTCGCCATCCCCCGGAACCGCGTGGTGGGTGTTCTCCCAGAGGGGGCACTTCCGGCATTCACTGATGACGGCGGCGAGCCTCTCTATCGCTACCTCTCTTCCCGTCTCATGCACCATGCCCACACTATTGACGATAACTCGTATAACCTTCTTATGCATTGCGTTTTGCCGCCGGCAGACGGCGGACCTGGAGGGGTTCGCCGGCCGGGCCCATTGCCTGCAGACCGGGAGCGGCCGGCCCTCTCACGTGTGCGTAATGCCGCGGGAGGCGGCCTGCGACGGGGTCCGGGCTGCAGCCCGGGTGCCTGCGCCGCCTCGATCCACCCTCCCTCAAAGATTAATAGCACCGGAGCGGAAGTATATGTAGGATTTATCAATGAGATTGCGGCTCTTTCTTCCCGGAAAAGCGTCAAACCCGGGTTTGGGATGCGAAATCGGGCCGCATGACAAATGGAGCTGTTTACACAATGAGCGATATGGATCACCTCTGTTTTGACCCAACAAAGATCGATAAGATACGGGATCTGCTCGAGCGCGGGGTGACGGTCTACCCCTACACCTTCGAGCGCAGGGATACCGTCAGGAATATCAAAGAGCGGTTCTCCACGATCGGGCACGAAAAAAGCGCCGAAGAGGTCAGCACCGCGGGCAGGATCTACATCGTCCGCGAGCACGGCAAGACGCTCTTCGCCGACATGGGAGACTCAGACGGGAGGATACAACTCTATCTTCGCAAGAACGACCTCGGAGAAGAGCAGTTCGACCTCTTCCGGCAGTACGTCGACGCGGGAGACATCGTCGGCGTCGTCGGCCACGCCTTCCGGACGAAGATGGGGGAGCTCACCATCTGGGTCGACCGGTTCGAACTCCTCGCAAAATCGATCTGCCCCCTCCCCGAGAAGTTCCACGGGCTCAAGAACGTCGAGACCCGCTATCGGCAGCGCTACATCGACCTGATCATGAACGAAGAGAGCCGCGAGACGTTCCGGACCCGGAGCAGGATCATATCGCTCCTCCGGCAGTTCCTCTTTGAGCGGGACTACCTGGAGTTCGAGACTCCCACCCTGCAGCCGGTCTACGGCGGCGCGAACGCCCGGCCGTTCACCACCCACCACAACGCCCTCGACCAGAAACTCTACCTCCGGATCGCGCCGGAACTCTACCTCAAGCGCCTTGTCGTCGGCGGGTTCGAGAAAGTATTTGAGATTGCAAAGAACTTCCGGAACGAGGACATCGACACCAACCACAACCCCGAGTTCTCGATGGTGGAGATCTACGAGGCCTACCGCGACTACAACGACATGATGGACCTCACCGAGGAGATCCTCTCGTTCCTCGCGGAGAAGGTGTGCAAAAGTGCGATCGTCCCGTTTGCGGGCCACGATCTCGACCTCTCCCTCCCCTGGCGCCGCCTCACCATGGAGGAAGCGGTGCGGGAGTACGCCGGCATCGACGTCCGGGCGATGAGCCTTGAGGAACTCCGTGCGTTCGGTCTTGCGCACTGCGTCGAGGGCTGTGAGAGCGCCGCGACCCCGGGAGAGTACCTGGTCCTCTTCTTCGAGCACTTCGGCGAGAAGAACCTCATACAGCCGACGTTCGTCTACGACTTCCCGGTCGAGAACTCGCCGCTCGCAAAGAAACATCGGACGAAGGAGGGGATGACCGAGCGGTTCGAACTCTTCATCGCCGGGATGGAGATGGCAAACGGGTTCTCGGAGTTAAACGACCCACTCGACCAGAAGGCCCGGCTCGAGCTCCAGGATGCCAGGCGCCGAAAGGGCGATCTCGAAGCGCAGATGATCGACTACGACTTCATCAACGCGCTCGGCTACGGTATGCCCCCGACGGGCGGCGTCGGGATAGGGATCGACCGCCTGGTGATGCTCCTCACCGGCAAGGACTCGATCAAGGAAGTCCTCCTCTTCCCGCAGATGAAGACCGCTGTCCCCGGGCAGAACGGGGATAAGACGGAAGAGAGCGATGGGGAAGAGTGAATCCTCATCTCCGCCCATGAACGGGCAGAACCGCGCCGCCGTCCACCCCGGCATGACGGTGGACGTCGTGCTCAAACGTGACCAGAAGACCGGGAAGCGCACCCGGGGCGTTGTCGCCGAGATCCTGACAAACTCGTCCTACCACCCTCACGGGATCAAGGTCCGGCTCCGCGATGGGCAGGTCGGGCGGGTACAGGAGATCATCGGGTAAGATTACCCGGCCGTCCGGAGGGTAAACCGGATGGCCGTGCCGGACTCGGGATGCCCGGTAACCCGGTCTTCCGCCCAGATTTTCCCCCTATACCGCGCAATAAGCGTTCGGCAGATGTAGAGCCCGAGTCCGGCTCCGGCAAGCGACTCCTCCCCTTTCCTGAAACGGCCGAAGATGCTCTCTTTCATCGCATCGGGGATGCCGGGTCCGGTATCCTCGACCGTGACCGTGACCTCCCCTTCACGCTCCTCGACCCGAATGGCGATTGCGACATCCGGTCCGCCGAACTTCGCCGCGTTGCCGATGAGGTTTGCAAAGACTTCGGGAAGGAGGTCATCGGCAAGCACGTCGACCGGACGGCCCTCGTACCGTATCCGGGCCGCAGGGTGGCCGGCAACCTCTGCCCGTATCACCCGGTCGAGATCCACGGGTGTGAGCGTTGTCACGCTCTCCCGGGCCTTCCGGAGGGTGGCGACGCGCCCGACGATCCCCGAACTCTGCTCAAGCCCCGAGAGCATCTTTTGCGCCATCTCCTTACGCTCGCCCTCGAGCGCATCGACCAGGAACTGCGTATACCCGATGGCGATGGCGTTTGCGTTGTTTATGTCGTGGACCATGATGTCCAGGAAGAGGTTTGCCGTCCGGCCGGACTCCTCCAGCTCAACCGTCCGCTCCCTGACCATATCCTCGAGACGGGCATCATACTGCCGTAAAGCCTCCTCCGACTCCTGGAGGCGCCGGATGTTCCCCTTGAGGGAGTCGACCATGATGCCGATGCTCTCCGAGAGGCGAGCAAATTCTGTCCCCGTAGAGACCCGGATCCGGTGGTCGAGATCTCCGCCGGCGATCAGGTCGGCGTCATCGACGATCTCCTGCACCGGGCGGGTGATCCGCCGCGAGACCGGGATCGCGATGCAGCAGGCGGCGAGGCTCGCAAAGAGAACGATGGTGATATGACCGAGCTGCACGTCCGCTATCCGGGCGTCGAGGAGAGTGGTGGTGTAGGTCAGCTCGACGACCAGGCTCTTGTCCGAGGGGCTGGCGGGATCGGAGAGGTCGATGAATATATACCGGGTTATAGTCCCGACAGTCCTATTCGCGAGCGTCCTGCCTTCCCTCCCCTCAAAGATAGCAATGGCGGCCGGATCCACCGCCACGGACACGACCGGGCTCTCCGATCCGGTCACGTTGACGAGCCGCCCGTAACTGTCGTAGATCCGGACCTCTTTGAGCGCGGGGTTCAACCGCATCAGGTCTTCCCTCAGGGCCCGGTAGTCCGGGGCGTAACGGCCGGCCTCGGTCGCATTGCAGACGAGCCCGAGTTCGAAGAGGTAGCGGTGGTCGGGAGAGGGCTGGTAGGCGTACTTCCGCAATATCCCGCCTGCCGGCTCCGTCACGACGCGATCGGCCACGAATACATCGCTGAGGCGGATATCTGTTATCCTGTCATAAAAAGTGGGAAGTTTCCGGAAATCGAGGCCGATGTCCGGAGGGTAGGTGGTGTACTCGACGATGCCCGACTCGTTGATGACGTAGATGTCCATCTCCTCCCCGAGCTCCTCGCGGATCCGGGCAAGGTCCATGGCCCCGGGGTCCCTCCCGGCGCGCTCGTACCCCGCGAGAACCGGGCCAAACCCCTCCGCCATCCGGGAGTCCAGCGTGCCGTCGAAGAGTTTCAGCCCCGCATCCGCGAGGCGCACCGACCGGACAACGCTCTTCTCCGTCTGCTCACGGAGCAGCTCGTCCCCGGCCATCAGGGCCCCCACGACCTCATTGCAGTCCAGGGCCGAGATCAACCCGATCACGGGGAGCGTGATCAGGATCATGGCGAGCAGCAGGTGTGTGCCAAGACGGCGATGCCACCTGCCGCCATCCACCGCCGTCATGGGCTACCTCCCTCATCGGCCTTCCGGAGGGTGAACCGGATGGCCGTGCCGGATTCGGGGTGCCCCGCCACCCGGTCATCGACCCAAATCCTCCCCCCGTACCGCGCAATGAGCGTCCGGCAGATGTAGAGTCCGAGCCCGGTCCCTGCGGCCTCTCCGTTCCCCCGGGCCAGGCGGTTGAAGACCCGGGGTTTTACGGCATCCGGGACACCCGGCCCGGTATCCTCGATGGATATGATGAGATCGTCTTCGTGCTCCTCGATCCGGATGGCGATTGCGATGTCCGGCCCACCGAACTTCGCCGCGTTCCCGAGCAAGTTCGAAAAGACCTCTGAGAGGAGGTCGTCGGCGATGACTGCAGCTGTGGTGCCGTTGTAGGTTATACGGAGGTCGGGGAGTGACCTGATCTCGGATCTGACGATTCGGTCAAGGTCGATCTTTCCGATAGCCCCTGGTTTCCCCTGGATCTCCTGGATGGTGTTGACGTTGCGCACGATCCCGATGCTCTTTGCAAGTCCCGCCTTTGCCTTCCGGAGCAGTTCCGCTTCAGGTTCACCCTCAAGGTCGGTGAGGAGGATGTCGGAGTAGAGGTTTGCGATGTTGTTTGCGTTATTGATATCGTGGCCCATGATGTCGAGCAGGAGCGACGCCGTCCGGTTGGATTCCTCGAGGGCGGCCGTCCGTGCCCCGACCTCATCCTCGAGGGTGCGGTTGTGCCGGATGATCTTCTCTTCCGACTCCTGGAGTCTTTGCAGGATCTCTTTTAAGGATGCGATCATGGTCGATACGCTCCCTCCAAGATGCACGAACTCCTCGCTCCCGCTCACCCGTATGGGGCGGTCCAGGTCGCCGCGGGCGACAGCGTCGACATCCTCGACGAGGATGCGTACCGGCCGCGTCAGGGAGTACATGGCGAAGGCAGAGAGGCAGGCGATGAGCGAAAGCCCGATGAGCAGGATTCGGGTGTGTTGAGCAAACATACCCGCGATCGTATCTTCCGCGAATTTCGTGTTGTAGGTCAGCTCGACGACCACGCTCATGTCTGATGCGTGAACGCTATCCGTTCTATCGACGAAGAGGTACCGGATCAGCTCGCCTGCTTCGGCGTTCTCCACCTCAAGCATGGTCCTCTCCCGGTACGCCTTCCGAACCATGCCCAGTCGGCGATCATCGTCGGAATGCGCCGCACCCACGATCCGCTCGCCCAGGCAGTCGAAGACACGGATCTCGCTGACGCCCGGGTTTTCATCCGCTACCTCCCGGATTGCATCCGCATAGCTCAGCGCCATGCGCTGCCCTCCGGACTCCGACACCACCTGCCCGAGCTCGAAGAGGTAGCGGCGGTCGGGAGATGGTTGGTAGGCATACTTTCGGAGCATCCCGGTGGCGAGCTCGGGGACGATCCTGTCGGCCGAGAAAGCGCCGTTGAGTCGGATATCCGTTATGCGGTCGTAGAAGGCAGGGATCTCCTTGAAGTCGTACCCGAGCTCGGGCGGATAGGTGGTGTACTCGATGATACCGTTCTCGTTGATGACGTAAAGGTCCATCCGGCCCCCGAGCTCCTCCTTGACCCGGGCAAGATCCATGACGCCCGGATCCCGCCCCGCCCGTTCGTACTCAACGGCGAACGGACCGAATCCCTCCTGCATCTCGCGGTTCAGGGTGTCGTCAAAGAGTTTCAGCCCGGCATCGACAAGGTTTACCGCGAGGACGGTCCCGTACTCGGTCTGGCCCCGGAGTTCTCCAGTATCCGCCACGAGGCCCTGCCGGACATCGGTATACCCGACAAACGATATCAGGTAGATGACGGGCGCCATCGCGAGCAGGACGGCAAGCAGGAGGTAGATCGTGAACGGGAGAGCCTGCCGCACCGATCCCCTCAACGTCATCCGGGCACATACTCCGCGTTTTGCGCCTCCCCCAGGGCACAGAACATTCTTTCAAAAAGGTATACCTGCAGGTATTTAGTGTGAGCGATTTTGATGCGATAAATGGGGTTTTATCGGTTGTTTTGCCCAGAAAACCCCGGAGAAAGCGGCGGCATGCCGGATTGCAGCGAAGGGCGCGATATCCCGGCAGCGAAGAAAAAAGAGAATGCCGGGGCCGTATCTTGGCCCCGGATCGTATCGTGGAACGGTACGGTGATTTACATCGGGGGCATGCCCATGCCGCCCATGCCGCCACCCATGCCGCCGCCCATGGCAGCCATCTCCTCAGGAGAGGGGCCGGCGGACTTGGATGCGGCGATGACGTCGTCGATCCGGAGGATCATGACGGCTGCCTCGGCGGCGCTGGAGACCGCCTGAGTCTTTACCCGGAGGGGTTCGACGACGCCGGCCTTGAGCATATCCCCGGAGACGGCGTTGAAGACATCGAGGCCCATGTACTTCCCGTTTGCACCGCCCTTCTCGTGGGATGCGCGCAGCGCAACGAGCATGTCGATCGGGTCGAGGCCCGCGTTCTCGGCAAGCGTCCTCGGGATGATCTCGAGGGCGTTTGCAAATGCTTCAATGGCGAGCTGGGCGCGGCCGCCGACGGTTGCAGCGTATTCGCGGAGCCTGAGCGAGAGTTCGATCTCGGGCGCGCCGCCGCCGGCGACGAGTTTCTTATCTTCGACGGCCACGCTGACGACCCTGAGGGCATCCTCGATGGCACGGTCGAGTTCGGCGACGACATGCTCGGTGCCGCCGCGGATGATGATCGAGACAGCCTTCGGGTTCTCGCACCCGGTCACGAAGGTCATCTCCTCGCCGGAGACCTTCTTCTCCTCGACAGTGCCTGCCTTACCGAGCTCCTCGGGGGCGATGGCGTCGATGGAGCTGACGATTGCGCCGCCGGTCGCACGGGCGAGTTTCTCCATGTCGCTCTTCTTGACGCGCCGGACGGAAAAGATCCCGGCCTTTGCAAGGTAGTGCTGGGCGATGTCGTCGATACCCTTCTGGCAGAAGAGAACGTTTGCACCGCTCGCGATGATCTTGTCGACGATGCCCTTGATCATCCGCTCCTCTTCGTCGAGGAACATCTGGAGCTGGTCGGGGCTCGTGATGCTGATCTCGGCGTCGACCT
>OFEK01000816.1_pt1 | contig 26443 bp, 25 predicted proteins | sample 1521131 | NCBI WGS metagenome assembly OFEK01 (sample SAMN05720209, study PRJEB24109) | activated sludge metagenome | isolation source: Anaerobic digester | place: China | collected 2015-12-16
TGGGGCATTAAGCCCTCAATTCAGCCACTGGGCTGTTTTTGTTTACATTGATTTTAAGCATCGCGCAAACTTCAGATTTGAATTGTTTGTTACGTTTCATCACCTCAAAAGGAGTCCTGAATTTCAAGCATTTTCTGGGCCGGTGGTTTAGCCGGTCTTCAACAAATTCAATATATTCATCGGTAAATTGGGAAATGTCCGATCTCTTGGGAACATATTGCCGGATCCATTTGTTCATATTTTCCACCGCGCCCTTTTCCCAGGAATGATAGGGCTGGCAGAAAAATACCGGCGCGCCCAATGATTCTGACAACTGCTTGTGCTTTTGAAAAGAAATATCGTTGTCAATCGTCAATGAATTAACATACAGCATGCCGCCGGTCATTTCAAGAATCGCGGCGTTGACGGTGGCGGTATCGCGGCGGAGCAATCTACGAATAATTACATAACGGGTTTTTCTTTCCACCAATACCAGCAACGCGCCGGATCCGTTCTTGCCGGAAACGATGAAATCGCCCTCCCAGTCGCCGAAACGGCGGCGTTTTCCGATTATTTTGGGCCGGTCTTGGATAAAAACGCGGTCTTTCAATCCGGTTACCTTGATGTGATTGCCGCCTTTCCGGCGCTTGTTTTTGTAGCGCAGAAACCTTTCTACCCGGCGACCGTGAACGCTGTAAACATATTTGTAAATGGCGTTGGTGCTGGCGTACTTGATTTGTTTTTCAATGTGCTTGATTCTTCCGGATATTTCTTCGGGCGACCAATCCAGCGCCAGCTTTTCGTGGACATATTCTTCCAGCTGTTTGTCTTCGCGGACTTTCATTCCTTGATATTTGGAATATTTGCGGCGCACATACGCTTTGTGATGCGCCTTTTTGGCATTATAAATGCCGTTGACCGAATTTTCGCGTATTTCATATCCTACCGCGTCGTGCGCTTTGCCAAGCGCCAATGATATTTCCCGCCGAGAATAATTCTTGGCGATCAATATTTCAATCTCACTTCTGTCCGCCTTGGTGATATGGCGGGTATTTTTGCTTTGTTTTTGTTTTTTCATTTTGGGATATTAGCATCCCGAGTGGCTGAATTCAAACTTCAATTTAGGCTATCCCGGGGAAACTTGTAAAATTGAGCAATAAGCCAAAGCCGCAGGCGACGGTTGTCGGCGAAGCGGCTTTGCTGAGGAACGACGGGTGGAAATTCAGATGCAATCTGCCCCGAAAAGAATTAAAGGCAAACCATTGGTTTTTGAGTTTGCCAAGGGAGTGCTTGGTTTATATAGGGAAGCTATATAATCCAAGCGAACAGGAAAAAAGAAAGGGTGCTAATGTCTCGATTTGGACAAAACCGAGACCGAACTAGACAAATAAAGCTGAATGACTTGCTCATTCAGCCCATTTTTTAATAATTTGGGATACCCGGCCGCGGAGTGCGGATGAGGGGGCGGGGAAATAAAAACCATCCTATGCGATGATTTCGGGCTTGAGGTTGCGGTGGTTTAAAAATGCCGATAATATAATAATATTAACGGCTGTTGAAAATTATGGAAAGGGTTAAATCCGCAATCGGGCAGGGCGGCGGGAGTGTAAAATATTTTGACATTATAAGTATGGGATATTGACACATAGGGGTTTGTTTTGTTATTCTTAAATACGAGCGGTTAAATCAAAATTATGGTCAATGGCTATTATGAATTTATCAAGCTGAACCGGCGGGCGCATAATATTTCGCAAGCCGAGATGGCGCAAAAATTGAGGATTTCACGGACCTCTTACATCGCCGTTGAACAAGGGAAGAGGGATTTATCTCTTGGCGAGGCGCAAAAAATTGCCGATATGCTTGGCATTCCGTTGGAAAATTTAACCCGGGGGATGGCGCAAAACTACGAAAAATACCAAGAAATGATTTTGGCGTATTTGCGTAACGCCGTGGATTCGGACGGCAAGATCACCAAAACTAAACTGGCCAAGCTCCTGTATCTGGCCGATTTTGCGTGGTTTTACCACAGATTGGAGAGCATGAGCGGAATGCAATACCGAAAAAATCATTACGGACCGGTTCCGGATATGTATTTTCGCGCCTTGGACGAATTGGAAGAAGCCGGCCGGATTCGCATTGACCGAAAAGACGAGCGGGCGATTTTGATTTCGGAAAACGAAAGTTCAAAAAGGATGAAACTTGAAAGAATCAGTAAAAACGAGATTGGCTTGATTGAAAAAATTTCGGACAAATGGAAAGACAGAAAAACAAAAGAGATCGTTAATTTCACGCATAACCAGCTTCCCTATAAAATTTGCGGGGAAAACGAAATTATTCCCTACGGGTTAATCACGCAGGAAGACCCCGAATATGTTTATTAAGTATGCGGTGGCAATAGAAAAATTCGCGCAACGGCATTACATTAAAAAATTTGCCAAAAAATATGGCCGGGCATGGGAAATTACTCTGGAAGCTTTAATTTGCGAATTTCAGAATTTTGATATTTTATTTGAAAAAAGTATTGCCGAGACGATTACGGATTCCGACGATATTAAAATTTGCAAAACTGAATTCAGAATTGCCGGCACCAATCAATCGCGGCATGGTTCGGGTAATCGCTGTATTGTCATGCTCAACAGAAGCAAGAATGTGATAAATGTGCTTTTGGTTTACGGTAAGGGCGATATCGGCGGTGGGAAGGAAACCGCTGCCTGGAAAAATATTATTCGTGAAAATTATCCCGAGTGCCGAAATTTATTACGGAGTTAGGCATGGTTTGAATCATATTTGCGCGCATATTTAAATTTAAAAACCCGCTATTGCGGGGTTTTTTCCAGTTCGTCTTGGAGGGTTTGGGAGATTTCAGCCAGGCCGCCGTCCAGAATTTTTTCAATGCCGTGCCAGCTTTTTTTGATGCGGTGGTCGGTGACGCGATCTTGAGGAATGTTATAGGTGCGGATTTTCTCGGATCTATCGGCGTTGCCGATCTGTTCCCGGCGCGCGCCGCCGAACGCCGACTCTTCGTCCTGCCGCTTTTTCTCTTGCAGGCGATATTCCAAAAGCGCCATCGCGTTTTCGCGATTTTGGAGTTGGTTGCGCTCAGTCTGGGAAAATACCGATAAACCTGTGGGAAGATGGGTGATGCGCACCGCCGATTCGCGTTTGTTGACGAATTGCCCGCCGGGACCCGAAGAACGGCAAAAATCAACGCGGATTTCGTCGGAACGGATGGAGATGTCGTTTTTTTTGGGCTTGGGCAGAACGGCTACGGTGGCGGTGGAAGTGTGTATCCGCCCGCTTTTTTCGGTTTCCGGGATTCTTTGAACGCGGTGCACGCCGCCTTCGTGGCGCATTGCCGGCCAGACGCCGTGGCCTTTTAATTCAAAAATAATTTCCTTGTAGCCGCCAATCTCGGTCTGGTTCTGGTCCAGATTTTTTTGCTTCCAGCCTTGTTCCTGGGCGAAACGGGAATACATCCGATAAAGATCGGCCGCGAACAGCGCCGATTCCTGGCCGCCCGCGCCGGCACGGATTTCCACCACGATCGCTCCCGGACCGGCGGACTTGCTCTCGTCTTTGAGCAGATCCCGCAACTCGTTTTCAAGATCAGTCTTCCGGACTTTCATTTGCTCGGTTTCCACTTCCGCCAATGACACCAGTTCGGGGTCCTCTTCGGCGGCGACGATCAAGCGGTTTTCTTCAATTTTGTTGGTAATTTCCTTGATCTCAGTCTCTTTTTCAATGATTTTTTCCAGCTGGATTTTTCTTTTGTTGAGTTCTTCAAATTTTTCCCAATCCGAAATCAGCCCGGGGTCGCCCAGGGAAATAAGCAGTCGGTCATATTCTTCCTGATGCGAAAGAGCCTGCGGCATTTTTATTTATTCGCCGGAGCGCCCGGTTTTAGCCGGGCGCTCCTTGGCGGGAATCAAACTTTGTTTGCTTTTTTACCGGTTTTCAGCGCGTCCCTTTTGGCAACTTTTTTCAAAAACCTGTCAACGCGGCCCATCGCGCCGATCAACCGGGCTTTTCCGGTGTAAAACGGATGGCAGGCGGCGCAAGTTTCGGTTTCAAGATATTCTTTTGAGGAACCGATTTGATAGGTCCGGCCACAAGAACACTTTATTTGCGCGTTTGGGTAATATTTGGGGTGAATGTCTTTTTTCATAGTTTCGCTTTTTATGACACCGCCATCATATAATAATTCGGGGGAATTTGCAAGAACCGCGAATTTATGATATAAAATAACTTGTTCGGATGCTTCTCTTTTGCGGATAACGCCGGCGTGCAACGGCGCAAAATTGATCGCGGACGGCAAATATCATAATCATACTAATTTTACAGTAACACATATGGCGGTTAAATTATCAGTTGAAGAAATGACCGAAGCCGGATTGCAGTTCGGCCATAAAAAATCCAAGATCCATCCCAAGGCAAAGGGGTTTTTACTCGGCGTGAGGAACACGATTTTTATCATTGATCTGGAAAAAACCAAGGAAAAATTTGCCGCCGCGCTGGATTTCGCGCGGAATTTGGCGGCTGAAGGCAAAACAATCCTTTTGGTGGGCACCAAGCCGCAAGTGAAAAAAATGATCAAGGAAACGGCGGCGGCGTGTGAAATGCCCTATGTCAGCGAACGCTGGCTGGGGGGCACTTTCACCAATTTCAAGATTATCAAAAAGCGGATTGACCATTATAAGGATCTGGAGAAAAAAACGCTTGCCGGAGAATTTGAAAAATACACCAAAAAGGAACAGGCGATGATCCAAAAAGAGATCAAAGTCCTGGAAAAGAAACTGGGCGGCATCAAGGCAATGGAAAGAATTCCCGAGGCGATCTTCGTGGCGGATATGGAAGGGGATCAGCTGGCGGTCAAGGAAGCCAAGCGGAACGGCGTGAAGGTGATTGGCATTTCCGATGTGAATATCAATCCGAATGTTGCCGACTATCCCATTATCGCCAACGATGACTCCGTGTCTTCGGTGAGGTTTGTTCTGGAAAGAATCAAGGAGGCGATTTTGGAAGGCAAAGAAACATTTGCGGCGTCCGTTTCTGCCGGTGCTTCGGAAAAAAAATAAAAATTGAAATATGGTTGACATTGAACTTATCAAACAATTAAGGGAAGAAACCGGCATTTCCATCGGCGAGTGCAAAAAAGCGCTGGAAGAGGGTAAGACCGTGGAAAAGGCCAAGGAGATTCTCAAGGAATGGGGCAAAGAGATGGCGGCTAAAAAAGAAGATCGCCAAACGGGTCAGGGCAAAGTTGCGACCTATGTCCACGCGAATGGCAAGGTCGGGGTTTTGGTTGAATTGCGCTGTGAGACGGATTTTGTGGCCAATTCCGCGGATTTTGAGAATTTGTCCCACGAGCTTTGCCTGCAAATCGCGGCGATGGGCGGCGAGGTGGAAAATATTCCGGAGCAACCGTGGATCAAAGATTCGTCAAAAAATATCAAAGATCTCATCAGCGAAACCGTTGCCAAGGTCGGTGAAAACATCGTTTTGCGAAAAGCCGCGCGCTTTCAAATTTAGCCCGCTTTCCGAAATATGATTGAAATTATCGCTTCCGTTGTGTTTATCGGCGGAATTGCCGGCGCGGGAAGCATTATCGCTCGGAGAATGCCGCAAGCCGTCAAGACTCTGGAGGCCGATCGCGCCGTCTTTCCGGTCGGTGTTTTCGCCGGGATTGAAAATTGGATTGTGGACAGAATTAAGCGGCGATCTTCAATGAAAGATTTTTCCTGGATTGATTTTTCGCAAAAACAGCTGTTGAAAATCCGCGTGGCGGTGCTGAAGATTGACAACAAGATCAATGAGATTGCCGGAAAATTGCGCCAGCGCGCTGAAAAGAAACGGCAGGAAGAACGGATTGCCGGCGACAATTATTGGCAGGATCTGAAGAGTGTGGTTAAAGCGGGCCAATCTTCAATTGCGAAAAAGGCAAGACCTTCGGCGGCAATCGGCGGAGGAGAAACGCAAAGCGGGCCGGAAATAAAACGGGTGGCAATGCCGGAAACGAAAGATTGCCATCCGCAGAAACCGAAAAAACGGGCGGCAAAAAGAAAAAAATAACAAACTTCTTTTTGCGGCAAGCGGCGGAATCCGTGTTTTTTCATCAACTCATTGCCACTCTGTGCCGACGTAGCTCAGTGGCAGAGCAACTGTTTTGTAAACAGTAGGTCGGGGGTTCAAATCCCTTCGTCGGCTCATTTGTCGCGCTTGACGCGCAGTTTCCGGTAACTGCTCGCTGGGTATTTGCATTTTAAAGGTCTATCCCTCGCGTTCTCGCAAGGGTTAGACCTTTCCCAGAGAATCCGAATTTTGGACCCAGTGAGTAGTTACGGTTTCCGGCTTTGCGTAAAATATTGAGTCGTGATACAATTAAACCGTAATTCCATTAATTCCATTACGTATGGTGGCCAAGACCGGTAAAAAAAATACCAAAATTGAAGAATCATCACGGGAAGATCAGTTTGTGGTCTTGTTGGAAAATATGCGCGACGAGATTAAACTGGTGGCCGAGGGCAATTTAATGTTGCAAGAAAGCATGGAAAGAGGGTTTGGAGAAGTTAAAAGAGAGATAAGCAATATAAAAACTGAAATGAATGATATGAAAACCGAAATGAATGATATGAAAACCGAAATGAATGATATAAAAACCGAAATGCGGATGGGGTTTAAGGGGATGATGGCTGAATCGGTGGCGATTGATAAAAAAATGGAGAAAAAGGCGGACAAGAAAGATTTGCTAATTTTGGAAAAACGAGTGGCAAAACTGGAATCTGTCCGATAATTCTCCGGTTTTGGCATTCTGGCAAATGAATAAAAATCAAAAATCGCCCTTGCCGGCGATTTTTGATTGGAGGCCTTTATGCATTCCCGCCGGTGTTGTTTTTTTACGGGGGATGAGGTAAAATAAAACATTGCGGATGATTGAAAATATCATGCAGGGTTTGGATTTGGAAAAAATAAAAAGCACCGCTCATCAGGAAATCAACAACGCCGGCGATCAGGCCGAGCTTGTTTTTGTCCGCAAAAAATATCTGGATAACGACGGGATTTTGGGTGATTTTTTCAAATCGTTAGGCCAGTTGCCCAAAGAGCGCCGCGGGCAGGCGGGAATGGCCGCCAATGACGCCAAAAAAAGTTTAATGGCGGCTTTTGAGTCAAAATTGAAAGAATTGGCCGAGGGCGCCGGCAAGCGTGAAGGAGCGGATTTCTTTGATCCGACCTTGCCCGGAGTTTGTCCCAAAATGGGACATTTGCATCCGTTCACTTTGCTGGAACGGGAAATTGCCGAAATTTTCGGCACGATGGGATTTGAAATAACGGAAAGCCGCGAGGTTGAAACCGAATGGTATAATTTTGACGCGTTGAATGTTCCCAAAGACCATCCGGCGCGCGACGCGTTTGACACGTTGTTTTTGGAGGATGGATTGTGCTTGCGGCCGCACACCAGTCCGGGCCAAGTGCGCTATATGGAAAATCATCAGCCGCCGTTGCGGATCATCGTTCCCGGAAGATGTTTCCGGCGCGACGCGGTGGATGCGTCCCATATGCCGAATTTTTACCAGGTGGAAGGATTGATGGTGGACAAGGACATTTCCGCGGCAAATTTCAAGGCGGTGATCGGCGAGTTTTTCAAAAGATTTTTTCACCAAGGCGAAGGCGGCGCGAATGAACATACCGACAACATTCGTTTGCGGCCGTCGTTTTTTCCGTTCACCGAGCCGTCGTTTGAAGTTGATCTGCGGTGTGTCAATTGCGCGGGCAAGGGATGTTCGGCGTGCAAGGGAACCGGTTGGATGGAAGTGATGGGCGCGGGAATGGTGCACCCCAATGTGTTGAAAAATTCCGGGGTCAATCCCGATTTGTGGCGGGGATTCGCGTTTGGCGCCGGATTGGACCGTTTGGCGATGATCAAATATAAAATTAACAATATCCGATTGTTTTACGGCGGCGACCAGCGCTTCCTAAATCAATTTTAAAAACATTTTTCAGTTTTCATTTTTCAGTTTTCAATGAATTTTCAATGTTTCAATTTTCAAACGGATAACCGGTATTTGTTTGATAATTAATAATTGGTCATTCAATGAAAATTGAAAATTGGTAATTGAAAATTAGAATTTTTATGTTGTTTTCTTACGAGTGGCTGCAATCATTTTTCAATAAAAAACTTCCCGCGCCGCGCGAATTGGCAGAACTGATTCTGGCGCGCGGTTTTGAAGTGGAAAAAATTGACGCCTTGGACAAGGATTGGGTTTTGGACATCAACATTTTGTCCAATCGTTCGGATTGCTTGTCGCATTTGGGAATGGCGCGGGAGATTGGCGCGTTTTTGGGAATAAAACCGAATTTTGTGAAATTCAAAGCGCCTAAAAAACCAAATTCGGCGGCGGCCAAGTCAATTATCGCCGTTGAAGTGCGTTATCCGGAGGCGTGCCCGCGTTACGCGGCGATGGCGGTGGCGGGAATAAAAATCAAATCGTCTCCGCCATGGATGGTTCGCCGGCTGGAGGTTTGCGGTTTGCGCGCGATCAACAATGTGGTGGATGCCACGAACTACGCGATGTTGGAAACCGGCCAGCCCCTGCACGCGTTTGATTGGGACAAATTGGCGGCCGGACGCGGCAAAGCCAAAAAAATTATCGTGCGGACGGCGCAAGCGCGGGAAACTTTCAAAACTTTGGATGGCAAAAATTTCAATCTGCAACCGTGGATGGCGGTCATTGCCGATGACGGCGGCGCGCTGGCGCTGGCGGGAATCAAGGGCGGCAAGCGGGCTGAAATCGACGGTAAAACCGAAACTGTTATTTTGGAATCGGCAAATTTTGATGCCAAAACCATTCGCCGGACTTCACGGACATTGGGATTGAGCACGGATGCTTCCTATCGTTTTGAGCATAATATCAGCCCTCATGGCGTTTTGTTTGCGGCACGTCGCGCGGCGGAGCTGATTGTTTCCATCGGCGGCGGCCGGATTTTTGCCGGCGCGGTTGACAAGCGCCAAAATCCGGAAACGGCCAAGAAAATCATTCTGAATCTGCCGCTTGCCGAAAAATTGCTGGGCGCGGAAATACAAACGGCGGCGGCCAAAAAGAATCTGGAAGCGCTGGGATTTTCGGTGCGCCGCGGCGGCCGCGAAGATTTGGAAATCGTCCCGCCGCCCGAACGCGGCGACGTCGCCGTTTGGCAGGATATCGTTGAGGAGATCGGACGCGTCGGCGGTTATGAAAAAATCGCGCCGCAAGCGCCCCGGGCCGAAATCGTCCCGCCGCGCCAAAATCGTTTTTGGCGGGCGAAGAGTGCGGCCAAAGATCTGATGGCGGCGGCGGGGTATTCGGAAGTCCGCAATCATTCTTTCATTTCAGAAAAAGATTGCCGTAATTTCGGCATTAAGGAAGAGAAACTTTTGGAAATCAAAAATCCGGTCAACGAAGATCTGCGGTTTTTGCGCCCGTCGCTTTTGCTCAATTTACTGAAAAATTTTTGCGCCAATCGCGAATTTGATTCGTTGCGGCAGTTTGAAATCGGCAAAATTTTTGATAAAGACCGGCGCGATGAGCCGGCAATGCTTGCCGGCGCTTCGCGCAACGATTCGTTTTTTGACGCCAAAGGCGCGCTGGAATTTTTGGCGGCACGGTTGCGGATCAGGGATTTTTCGGTGGTTTTGCCGGGGCGGGACAAAAACGCGGCGGCCGGATTTTTTGATTCGGCGCAATCCGCGGCGATTATGGCCGGCAAAAAACAGATCGGTTCTCTGGGGCGGTTGCGCCGTGAAATTGCCGATAATCTCGGCATTGAGCCGCCGGTGATTTTTGAAATTGATTTCACGCGTTTGGCGCAAAATATCGCCGAAGAGATTGAATATCGGCCGATTTTGGCGCATCCGGAAGCGGTACGCGACATCTCCGTGGATGTGCCGTTGCCAACCCTGTCCGCGGCCGTGGCGGATGCCGTCAAAGAAATCGACAGATTAAAATTGATTGAAAGGACGGAAATTTCCGGGGAGTCCTATGTTTCCCCGGACGGAAAATCAAAAAACATTCTTTTTCGGTTCCATTTACGGTCGGGTAAGAAAACGCTTGACGGCAAAGACATTGATGCTTGGCAAGCGGGGGCGATTGCCGCCATTGAAAAAAATCCCGGCTGGCGCGTCAAAAAAATTAAAAATTAAGAACTAAAATTGAAAAACGACAATTAAAAATCTAAAACCGAAAAATGCATCTTTATTAATCTGGCAGAATACCCCGATGCTTTGCATCGGGGATGAATGCCAGCCCGTAGCGTAGCGATAGCGAAGCGGAGGATTAACAAACTTTTCCGCAGGAATACCGCGACGCCTTGGGTGCGCGGTAGTTTATATGGTTTTTAGCTTCAAATTTTATTTTTACTTTTTCACTTTTCGTTTTTAATTTTAAACTATGGCAAAGCAAACAAGAGAAAATAAAAAACAGGAATCGTACAGCGCCAAGGACATCTCCGTGCTGGAGGGGCTGGAACCGGTGCGCAAGCGGCCGGGAATGTATATCGGTTCCACCGGTTTGGACGGTTTGCATCATTTGGTTTGGGAGGTGGTGGACAATTCGCTGGATGAGGCAATGGCCGGCTATTGCAAGAACATTGACGTGGTTTTACTGCCCGACAATCGCGTGCAAGTGAAGGACGACGGCCGCGGCATCCCCGTGGATATTCATCCGCAAAAAAAAGTTTCGGCGCTCCAAATTGTTCTAACCACCTTGCACGCGGGGGGCAAATTTGAAAACAAGGCCTATCAGGTTTCCGGCGGCTTGCACGGCGTGGGGGTGTCGGTGGTCTGCGCGCTGTCCACCTGGTCCAAGGCCGAAGTGTGTCGCGACGGAGGGATTTATGTGCAGGAATATGATCGCGGCAAACCGCGCGCCGCGGTTAAAAGAATCGGAAAATGCGATGGACACGGAACAACGATAACATTTGATCCGGATCCGCAAATTTTCAAAGAGATCCGCTTTGATCCCAAAAAAATCATCACCCATTTGCGCCAGCAGGCCTATTTGACCAAAGGAGTGAAAATAAACATTGTCAACAAAGCGGTCGCGCCGGAAATGGCCTACTCGTTTTATTTTGAAGGGGGATTGTATTCCTACGTGAAATACCTGACGCGCGGCAAAAATGCCCTGCACCAAAACGTTTTTTACGCCAGCGGCGAGAAGAACGGCGTGGCGGTGGAGGCGGCGTTTATCTATACCGATGAATTTGAAGGAATGGAGCAAGGGTTTGCCAACAATATCGTCACCAACGAGGGCGGCACGCATTTGACGGGTTTTCGCGCGGCCACGACCCGGGTTTTCAACGATTATATCCGCAAAAACAACATCTTGAAAGCCAACGATGACAATCTGGCCGGAGAAGACTTGCGCGAAGGTTTGACCGCGGTGGTTTCCATCAAGATTCCCGAACCGCAATTTGAGGGGCAAACCAAGGGAAAATTGGGCAATCCCGAAGCCAAGAGCGCGGTGGAAACGGTGGTATCGGAGGCGCTGGCCGATTTTTTGGAACGAAACCCCGCCGACGCGCGGGCGATCCTGGAAAAGTGTATTTTGTCGCACAAAGCGCGCAAGGCGGCCAAAGCCGCGCGGGAAACGGTGTTGCGCAAGGGGATCTTGGACGGCTTGTCTTTGCCCGGAAAGCTGGCGGATTGTTCTTCGCGCCGCCCCGAAGATTCGGAAATCTACATCGTGGAGGGGAATTCCGCCGGCGGTTCGGCAAAGCAAGCGCGCGACCGCCGTTTTCAGGCGATTCTGCCTCTGCGCGGCAAGATTTTGAATGTGGAGCGCGCCCGGTTGGACAAGATGCTGGAATCAAAGGAAATCAAGTCGCTGATCATCGCGCTGGGCACTGCGGTGGCCGATGATTTCAATCTGGAAAAACTGCGCTATCATCACATTGTGATTATGGCCGATGCCGATACTGACGGCGGCCATATTCGCACCCTTCTGCTAACTCTCTTTTTCCGTTATTTCAAGCCGATCATTGAAAAAGGCTATCTTTATGTCGCCCAGCCGCCGCTCTATAAAATGACCGCGGGCAAAGAAGTGCGTTATGCCTATACCGAAGATGAAAAAGAAAGCATTCTGAAAAGTTTCAACAAGCCGGGATTGAATCTTCAGCGGTATAAAGGATTGGGCGAAATGAATGCCGATGAATTATGGGAAACCACGATGAATCCGCGCAACCGGATGCTACTGCAAGTGCAAGTTGAAGATGCCCAGGAAGCCGATGCCATTTTTGATATGTTGATGGGCGACGAGGTCTTGCCGCGCAAAAAATTCATCCAAACCTACGCCAAAACCGTGAAAAATCTGGATATTTAAAAATGAGCGGTGTTGCCGAATGCTTTGACATTCTTTTGGGTTTTTGGTATAAGAAAGGCATGAAGCCCGCGGGGCTTTTTTAAGAGCGGCCAACCGCTCAACATAAATCTAATGGACATCATTCAAAGCATTTCCAAGTTCTTGAAAGAATCCCGCGCGGAGATAAAAAAGGTCAATTGGCTGGCGCGGCCGCAATTGATCAGCTACACTCTGATGGTGCTCGGCTTTATGCTGGCCACCGGCGTTTTCTTGGGATCGCTGGATTGGGGATTTGCCTTTCTCTTGAGAAAATTTGTTTTGGGCGCGGAATGAAGATTTTCGCGGCATAATTGTTTTTGTTTCTAAAATTCGGTTTAAACTATGGCAAAACAACAAATAATGTCCGAAAAGAGTTGGTATGTGATCCACACCTATTCGGGCTATGAGGAAGCGGTTGCCAAAAATCTCAAGCAAAGGATTGAATCGCTGGGGATGGAAGATAAGATTTTTAACGTGATCGTTCCCAAGGAGAAAAAAATAAAAATAAAAGAGGGAAAACGCAAGACCGTGGAGGAAAAAATTTATCCCGGCTACATTCTGGTGGAAATGATCGTGACCGACGATTCCTGGTATGTGGTGAGAAACACCCCCAATGTGACGGGCTTTGTGGGCGCGGGAACGACGCCGATCCCGGTGTCGCCCGAAGAAATCGCCGATTTGAAACGCCGGATGGAAATGTCCGAGCCCGAGTTCAATATTGAAGTGGCGGTGGGGGAATTGGTGAAAATTACCGACGGGCCTTTTAAGGATTCCGAAGGCAAAGTGTCCGAGGTTGATCGCGAGCGCGGCAAGGTGAAGGTGCTGGTGTCAATGTTCGGCCGCGACACGCCGGTGGAGCTGGATTCATTGCAAATCAAAAAAATCTAAAAATGGGAAATTTTCAATTTTCAATTTTCAATTTTCAATAAATTGAGTTGGAGTTTGGGGTTTGGGATTTCTCGCCAAGCAAGTCTTATGGCTAAAAAAATCAAATCAATCGTGAAACTTCAGGTGCAGGCGGGCAAAGCGACTCCCGCGCCGCCGATCGGGCCGTCTTTGGCTCAGCACGGCATCAATCTGGGGGAGTTTGTCAAACAATTCAATGATTTGAGCCGCCCGATGATAGGGTATAAAGTCGGCGTGGAAGTGACGGTCTATGAGGACCGAAGCTTTTCGCTGGTGTTAAAACAGCCGCCGGCCAGCGAACTTTTGAAAAAGGCCGCGGGCGTGGAAAAAGGGTCGGCGATGCCGAACAAGAAAATCGTGGCCAAGATCAGCAAGGCACAGCTCAAAAAAATCGCCGAGCAGAAAATGCCGGACATGAACGCTCCGACCGCCGCCGCCGCCGAAAAAATCATTGCCGGCACCGCCAAGAATATGGGGATCGCGGTGGAGTAAACAATAATCGGTAATCGTTAATCTTTAACCGTTAACAAAAAACAAACCAAAAAAATCCGGAAAGCCCGGATTTTTTTGGTGCGCCCGCCTTTGATTTGTTTGAAGCGTCATCTGCGGATTTCAAATAAAAACTGTTTTGTTGCATTTAATTTTGTTTTTGTCAAGGGTGGAAAGAGGGAGGGGAAAGGGGTATAATAAAAATGTTGAAGTTCTGTGCCTGAGGTGCATCCGCCCTTGTAATCGCGAAGGTTAGACCCTCGCAAAAATATGATTCTATCGGATAATGACATTAAAGAATACATTGCCGCCGGCAAGATCAAGATTGATCCGTTGCCGGATTTTGAGAGTTGTCTGGGGCCGTGTTCGCTGGATTTGCGGCTGGGAAACAATTTCAAGATGTTTCGGCCGTCAAACTACAACTTCATTGATGTGAAGAACAATTATAACGGCGAATTGATGGAAGAAGTGATCGTGGGTGACGATATGCCGTTTATCATTCAGCCGCGCGAATTTGTGATCGCAGTGACCAAGGAAACGATCACGCTCACGCCGGATTTGATGGGACGGCTGGACGGACGGTCGTCATTGGGACGGCTGGGGTTGGTGGTGCACAGCACCGCCGCGCGGTTTGACCCGGGGTGGACGGGCAAAGCGGTGATGGAATTCGGCAATCTGGGCATCCGCCCGATCATTCTTTATGCGGGAATGCGGATATGCGCGATGACTTTTGAAACGCTCTCTTCGCCGGCGGGCGTGCCCTATCTGATTCAGAAAGACCATAAATACGCCGGCCAGAGCGGGGCGGTGGCATCAAAAATTACCGAAGAACCGCAATAAAAATTTTCAATTTTCATTGAATTTTCAATGTTCCGATGAGATAAATGAAATGCGGCATTTTGTATTTGTTTGAAAACCGGTAAATTGATAATTCATTGGAAACTGAAAACTGAAAATTAAAAAACTGATTTTATGTTGTCTACCAAGGATGTCAAGATAAAGTTTTTGGGTGCGGCGCCGGTCTGGCAAGACGACACCGGCAAATTAAGCCCTCAGCAATTGGTGGCGCTGTCGGGGCTTTTGACCTACAGCGGCAAGTCCATCGGCGCGATTCTGGAAGAATTGCGGCGCGAAGGCAAGGATGTTGACAAAAAAGTCGCCGCGATCTTGCGCCAGTCGTCGCTGAAAGGGCACGCGTCAATGGCGACAACGCCGGCATTATCGTTTTCATACGAAGCCAGCAAATTCATTGATTCGGCGCTCACGGGAATCGTGTTCGCGTCGGCGATTATGGCTTCGGGAAGAAGAACCGACACCGTCCCTGAAGATATCGTCTATCCGCAAGCGATTGCCAAAGATTTGCGGGCGCGGGAAATTTATAAAATCGCCTCCGAAAAAAATATTGAAACATTAAATTGGCTGTTGGCGTCGGGGGTGGGCAAGGACGAGGCCAGCAAGATTTTGCAATACGGAATTTACGGCACCGGCATCATCCAATTTTCGGTGGAATCGTTGGCGACATTGAAGCGCGAATATGACGCCGAAAAGGAATGGATGCCCGAAGATGTCGGATTTTTGATCGGCGCGATTGAAAAAGAATTGAAGGGCGCGGGGATTGATTTGCTCTATGCCACCCGGCTGGCGGCGCCGCGCAACAATTATCCTTATCCCAACATTTTCAAGGATCCCGAAAAAACCAATCTGGCGCGCGCGGCGGCGGACTTGGCGGGAGGAGATGAATTCAAAATCATCGCCGCCGATTTTGTTCCCTCGGCGGGGCTGGAGCAAAGACTGAAAAGCCTGGAGCAAAAAATCGCCGCGGCGGCGCAAAGCAAAGAGAATTTGACGGCGAACTGGCAGGAAATCTTGTCCGAACGCCAGCAAATTTGCCGCGATTACGGCCTGTCGGCCAGCATCAAGATTTTTTCTTCGTCGGCATGGCGGGTTTGGGGCGACAAAAAACGGCATCGCACCGTGCCCATGGCGGTTGATTCGGTTTATGAGAGCGTTCGCCGCGCCGCGGAAGTCTTTTCGGCGCGGACCGCCGAAATCCGCGATCAGCATCTCGGCCATCGGGAAATTGACCGGATTAACCGCGTTTTTTCAATCCCGCCGGCGGTGCTTGCCAACAAGGAATATCTCTATGCCTATCTTGACGCGGCACGGTCGTCGTTTGCCGCTTATCGGGAATTGTTAAAAATCGGGATCGCGCCGCGGGACGCGGTTTTTGCCGTGCCGAGGGGGTTGAGGATTGACATCGTGCAGGATTACAATCTTTACAACCTTATCGCCGGATATTATCCGTTGCGGATTTGTTCCACCGCCGAAGAAGAGCTTCGCCGCGCCAGCCTCAGGGAAGTCGTGGCGATCAAAAATCTTTTGCAAGAACGGAAAATGGAATGGCTGGCGCGCCATATCGTGCCCAAGTGCCATTGTGTCGGATTCTGCCTGGAACGGGATTGTTGCGGAGCGATCAAAAGTTTGGCCAAAGATTATGACGACGATTTTCACCGATCAATGCACGCCGATCTGGAGAAAAAATTCCAGATGATATTAAACGAAATCAATGATTAAAAATCACCATCCGGGGAAATTCATCGTTTTGGAAGGATTGGACGGCGCGGGCAAATCAACCCATGCGAAATTGGCGGCGGATTTTTTGCGGGAATCCGGAATAAATGTTTTCTTGACGCAAGAGCCGAGTTTTTTGCCGGCGGGCGACTTGTCGCGGCGGCGGCTGGCGGGCGGTTGGGATTGTCCGCCGGAGTGTTTGCAGTTGCTGTTTGCCGCGGACCGCGCCGACCATCTGGCAAAAGAAATTTTGCCGGCGCTGGAAAACGGCGCGGCGGTTGTTGCCGACCGCTACTTTTTGTCGTCTTTGGCCTATGGCGCCGTTGATGTTGAAATGGAATGGCTGGCGCAAATCAATTCGCGGTTTTTGGCGCCGGATCTGACGATCCATCTGGATGTGCCGCCGGAAGTTTGCGTCCAAAGAATTGCCGCCAACGGAGAATCGGCGGAATTGTTTGAAAGAGTTGAAATTTTGGAAATTGTGAGGCAGAATTATCAAAAGGCGATGAAAATGTTTGACGGGGAGATGAAAATCGTTTCGGTTGACGGCAATCGGAATAAAGAAGAAGTGTTTGGCGATATTATCAATAAAATGAATGTAAAATTGAAAAATCAAAATGGAAAATGACAATGCAAAATTGAAAATTAAAAATGCCGGAACGTTTTAACATTTTGATTTGTCATTTTGAATTTTAAATTCATGAAACAATCTTCAAATAAAACCGTCAGAAAACTGCCGATCGCGTTGCGGATTGACCAAACCAACATTGATTCCAAGGCGAGCTTGTCGGACATCAAAAAAACTTGCGCGGAAGTGAAAAAATACGGCTTTCGCGGAATTTGCGTGAATCCCCAGTGGGTGGCCGCGGCCAAGGAGGAATTGAGGGGCTTCCCCGCCAGAGTGATTTGTCTGGTGGACGCGCCGATCGGCGACAGCACCCATGAGGAAAGGATGCAGATTTGCCTCACCGCCAAGAATAACGGTGCCGATGAGCTGGATGTGGTGGCGTCACTGCGCGATATCAAGCATGAAAGATGGGAGCAGGTGTATAAAGATTTGGCCGAAATCTGCAAAATTTTGCCGGCCAAAGTGATCATTGGTTCTGGTTATTTGACCGACAAGGAAATTGCCATGGTATCACGGCTGGTTAAGCAGGCCGGCGCGATTTGTGTGAAGACCGCCACCTCAAAAGACCCCCTGGAAGAGCGCGAATTAAAAGAGAAGGCGCACCATCTGGCGTTGATGAAAAAGAGCGCGCCGGGCTTGTTGGTCAAGGCTTCGGGGAATGTTAAAACCGCCAAGGACGCGCGCGCGTATGTTAAGGCGGGAGCCGACATTATCGGCACTTCCAACGGCGTGGCCATCGCCAAAGACAAATAAGATCAATTTTCAATTACCAATTTTCAATTTTCAATAAATTTTCAATGTTCCAATTTTCAATTTTTAAACAAACATAATACAAGCAAGGGGGGTTTGTTTGACGCATTGGCAATTGGTAATTCAATGAAAACTGAAAACTGAAAACTGAAAATTTATGAGTTATATTCCTACAATCGGATTAGAAATTCATTGCGAACTCAAAACTGCGTCAAAGATGTTTTGTTCGTGTCCCAACCGTCCGGATACCGGTGCGCCCAATACCAATGTTTGCCCGGTCTGCCTGGGACATCCCGGAACCTTGCCGGTGGCGAATCGCGAAGCAATCCGCTTGACGCGGCTGGTCGGTTTGGCGCTGGACTCCCGAATTTTGGAACATTCCAAATTTGACCGCAAAAACTATTTCTATCCGGATCTGCCCAAAGGGTATCAAATCTCGCAGTATGACCAGCCCCTTTGCCAGGGCGGATGTTTGGAAATTAACGACGGCGGAAAGCCCAAAAAAATCGGCATTACCCGCGTTCATTTGGAGGAAGACACCGGGAAATTGATGCATTCCGACGATAAAGACCATTCGCTGGTTGATTTCAACCGCGGCGGCGTGCCGCTGATGGAACTGGTTACCGAACCGGACATTGAAAATGCCGATCAGGCGCGCGAATTCGTCAAAGAGTTGCAACTGATCTTGCGCCATTTGGGTGCGTCGGACGCGGATATGGAAAGAGGGCAGTTGCGAGTGGAAGTCAATATCAGTTTGGGGCAAATCGCCTCGGATGGCAAAAAAAAATTGGGAACGAAAGTAGAGATCAAAAATTTAAATTCTCTCAAAGCGGTGGAAGGCAGTGTGGCTTTTGAGATTGGCCGCCAGACGGCGCAGATAAAAAACGGAGAGAAAGTGGTTCAGGAAACGCGGGGATGGAACGAATTTACCGGCCAAACTTTTTCCCAGCGGGAGAAGGAAGAGGCGTTTGATTACCGCTATTTTCCCGAACCCGACATTCCGCCGCTGGCAATTTCGCCCGAAGAGATCAAAAAGCTAAAAGCGGTGGTGGGGGAATTGCCGGCAAAAAAAAGATTCCGCCTGGCCGAACAATATGGCCTTGACGCGGCTATCGTTGAAATTTTTGTCGTTAATCGCGATTTGGGCGAATATTTTGAAAAAATCGCCAGCGAGCTGGAAGAATGGGCCAATGTCAAAGAAGGCGACTGCGAGAACAGCGACGTTCAAAACCATCAGCTGGCGCGGCTTTGCGCCAACTATCTCACCACCGATGTTCTGGGGGCGCTGGCGGGAAAATCGTTTTGCGAAAAAGAGTTTTTGGTGTCTCCGGAAAATTTCGCCGAATTTGTCTGTTTGATTTACAAAGGCGAAATCACTTCCAAAATCGCCAAACAAGTGCTGGCGGAAATGATAAAAACCGGCAATGATCCCAGCGCGATTATCACCCAAAAAGGATTAAGCCAGATTTCCGGCAAAAAAGAAATTGCCGTTATCGTTGAGGGAGTGATGGCGCGAAACGAAAAAGCCGTGGCGGACTATCGCGCCGGGAAGCAAAACGCGTTCCAATTTTTGATCGGCCAGGTTCTGGCGGCCACGCAAGGGCGTGCCAATCCCGATATTCTTAAAGAGGTTCTGTTGGAAGAATTGGGAAAGATTAAAGAATAGAGAATTGGGATGTACGCAACTACTCACTTGGGGTAGCGTATTTTTGCGTTTTAAGGGTCTATCCCCCGTGCCTGTCCCGAGGTAATCCGAGGGATAATCGCGGGGGTTAGACCCCGGTAAAGAATTGTAAGCACAAAATTAAAAGGGACTAACCCTCGCAGTAACGAGGGATAGTCCCTTTTAATTTTAGACCCAGTGAGTGATTACAGATACACAACTTGATAAACGTCACGATGAGAGATATTTTTTGACCGGAGAAAGAGCTTGCGCTTTTGCTTTGATCCAGCGGATGCGCTTGTCGCGCCCAAACCAGGTCATCTGCCGCTTGGCGTATTGCCAATCCTCTTTTTTTATCGTGTCAATCATTTTTTGGCGGCTGGTTTTGTTTTGCAAAAATTGCGAAACCGCGCGATATTCCAGTCCGAAAGATTCCAATTTATTCCAGGACAGGCCGGAATTTTTGAGTTTTCTGACTTCGGCGACCATGCCTTTTCTGATCCGTGCATCGGCGCGCCGTTCAATGAGCCGTTTCAATTTTTTTTCGCTTTTTTTGATTCCCAGAAACAAAATTTCATAATCAAGCGGTTGTTTTTTCAGTGCCGGCACGGGTTTGCCGGTGGTCTTGACGATCTCAATGGCGCGGATGAGCCGCCGCGGATTTTGGGGTTCAATGCTTTTGGCGCGGTCCGGATCAAGTTTGCGCAGTATGGAATATAATTTTTCCGCCGGCAGTTTTTCCAACTGCTGGCGGAATTTCCAATCCGGTTTGACCTGCGGAATGGTGATGCCGTCAACCACCGCCTGAATGTAAAAACCGGTGCCGCCGCACAAGATCGGAATTTTTCCGGCGCGACGGATTTTTTCAACGGCTTTTAACGCCAATTGGCGGTAGCGGGTGACGGTGAAGACCGACTTCGGGCTGGCAACATCCAAAAGATGATGGGGGATGCCCTTCGTTTCCGATTTTTTGATCTTCCCCGAACCGATGTCCATCCCCTTGTAGACTTGGCGCGAATCGGCGGAAATCACTTCGCCGTTGAATTTTTTGGCCAGCGCCACCGCCAATTCGGATTTGCCGGAAGCATTGGGACCGACGATGACAATCAGCTTGCTTGTTTTTTGTTTATGGCTATTATGTGTCATTGATTTTAATTCTCTGTTCCGCCGGTAAAAATTTCCAATTTCCAATTTCCAATTACCAATTTCCAATAAATTTCCAATGCTTCAATTTTCAAACAAAATACAAATGAATGCCCTGTTTGTTTCATTGGTAAATTGATAATTCAATGTCCGCCGGAGGCGGATGCGCCTTTGGCGCAAAAACTGAAAATTGAAAACTGAAAAATTATTTCTGTATTTTTCCCATCAGGCCGAAGGGCATCACCTTGACAACTTTTACTTTTACCATATCGCCGGGAGCGATATTATTACCGCCAGCGGCAAACTTGACGGTTTTGTAATGGCGGTCTTTGCCGAAAGCAAAACCGTTCTTTACGCAATCAACCAAAACATCAACGGTTTTGCCGCGCCATTTTTTATTATGGGCGAGTGCGGTGATTTTTACAATATCGTTTAAGATATTTTCTCGGCGTTTTTTCTCTTGTTCGGACACATTATCGGACATTGCCGCCGCGGCGGTGCCGGGCCGTCTGGAATAGCGGGAAATATAAGCCATATCATATTTTATTTCTTTGAAAATCCGGACGGTATTTTGAAATTCTTTTTCCGTTTCGCCGCAAAAGCCGACAATCACATCCGTGGAGATGGCGATTTCTCTTTCCAATCCTCGCCGGTGTTTTTTAAACGCCGCGCGGATTTTTTTAACGAGCGCTTTATACCGTGCCGCCGTGTAGGGCCGCTTCATCGCTTTCAGAATATGGTTGTCGCCGCTTTGCACCGGCAGATTAAGATAGGGCGTCACTTTTTGGCATTGCGCCATTGCCAAGACGGCGTTGCCGTCAAAGTCTTTGGGGTGGGGCGATGTGAATCTGATCCAGAAATCGCCGGGAATTTCGTTTGCCGCGCGCAACAATTTGGCAAAATCAATGCCCTGAAAATGATAATTGTTGACATTCTGTCCCAACAGCCAGATTTCTTTGGCGCCGTTTTTTACGGCCGATTCAATTTCGGCCAGAATGTCTTCGGCCGGGCGGCCTGCCAGCGGACCGCGCGTGTAGGGAACCACGCAATACGAACAGTAATTGTCGCACCCTTTTGAAATCGGCACCAGTGCGCTGAATTTTGAGGTTTGCTTGGGCGGAATGGCAAAATAGTCGCGAAGGTCCAACCTTTGCAAGTTTGCGAAGGTTGGACCTTCGCAAGTTTCATTATGTGTCAGATGTAAAATTTTTGGCCACCGGGAAAGAGTTTTAATATCAAAAATATGGTCAAAAATTTCGGCAAAACGGGGTTTGTCGCTTTCAACGACGCATCCGGTGAGAATTGCTCTGAATTCCGGGTTTGATTGTCTGATCAGCTTGAATTTTTGCTCCAATCCAAAAACGCGGTCGGCGGCCATCTGCCGCACCGAACACATCACCACCACGAAAATGTCCGCTGTCTCCGCTGTTGAGGCCTCTTTCATTCCCCGCGACTCAAAAAGTCCGGCGATGCGCTGAGCGTCGGAAATGTTCATCTGGCATCCGAAAACCTGGATAAAATATCTCATTAGGATTTTGCGTAATTATTGACTCTAACAGATTTTTTTCAAACTTAAAACCTCGCTTCGGGCGAGGTTTTTTGAGGCGGACTTATTTTTGCAAAATAAGTTTATCAAGAATGCTTTTTACCGTTTCAATCGCTTGCGATAAGTTGGCGCCTAAGTTTTTAATATCAATCGCGGGTATGGTTCCTTCCCAAGATGGGCCTTCGGTGGCAGTTTGGACGTTTTCATTATTATTACCGCTTTGACCGCAGGCACAATAACATTGGTTGCTGCAAACAATTTGGCCGTTGGCCTTGATGCAGGCTTCTTTTTGGGCGGCGGTAATGGTTGATCCCAAAGGCTTGAGGCATATTTCCGGAGTGATGATTGTTGTTGGGGCTTTCGTTCCGCAACAGCAGGCACGCCCGCCGGTGCCACCTAATGTGGGAGTGCAATCAGATGTCCATCCCAAATTTAATTCACCGGCCCTGCATCCGGCGTTGGGATCGGTGTTCATGATTCCGGTTGACCACATATTGCAGCGACTTGCGGTATAACCCTTAAACTTGCAAAGGTCTGCGCACGTTTTATTTTCTGCCGCAACGCAGTCTGCCGGGCAGGTGGCCGCGGTTTCGCCGGTTTCGCAGGTGCCGTTGCCGCACAAGGCGCAGTTATTTTGGGAGATTGCATTAACCTCGCCGCATGGTGAGCAAGAGATGCCCGCACAATTTTCTTTTTTAGGAAACGCGCTGTAGTCTTTACCTTTTTCATAGGCAACCCAACCGTTGGTTCCTACCAAAGAGCGTGATATTTTTTGCGGGCAACCGCAACATTCGTTAGCTTTAAATCCGATCACGCAGTTATTGCAATCGGCTGGACAGCTTGCCGCGGTTTCGCCGGTTTCGCAGGTGCCGTTGCCGCACAAGGCGCAGTTATTTTGGGAGATTGCATTAACCTCGCCGCATGGTGAGCAAGAGATGCCCGCACAATTTTCTTTTTTAGGAAACGCGCTATAGTCTTTACCTTTTTCATAGGCGACCCAACCACCGGTTCCTACCAAAGAGCGTGAAATTTTTTGCGGGCAACCGCAACATTCGTTGGCTTTAAATCCAATCACGCAGTCATTGCAATCGGCGGGACAATTATATGCGTTCTCGCCCTTACCACACACACTGTTGCCACAGTAGGTGCAAATGCTGTTTGCGCTCTTGCTACACGCGACGGTAGGAGAGCAATCCATTATCGCGGTCAATCCTGAGCAACATTGATTAATATTTGATGTGTTCGTATTCCAGTATGCAATTTCTCCTTCCTTGGCGCAATTAACTTTTACGTCGCAGTCCGCGGGGCAGTTGCACTTGTTTTCGCCAGCACCGCAAATGCCGTTGCCGCAGTTAGCGCAAATAACCGAACCATCATTGGGAGCCCCTCCACATGCTCCATCATCGGCGAGTATTTGATTTGAAATGCCTTTCAGTCCGGCGCAACAGTCGGGCATACTCATACTTTTGGTTCTCCCTTCCGCGGTGCAAGATACGGTTATTGTATTGCAGTCCGCCGCGCAAGTGGCTGCGGTTTCGCCGAAGCGGCATTTGCCGTTGCCGCAGGTTTCCTGGGGCTTTAATTGGGCGATGAGCGCGATGATCTGCTGGATTTGCTGTTTGAGCGTTTCAATCATCTGCATCATTTGCGCGATGGCGGGATTTGCATCGCCATTATCGGTTTGCGCTTGCACGGTGTTTATATTTGTCGCGAAGATTCCGGCACCCGCGATGATTGCCGCCAACCCGGCGGCCAAGATTTTGCTTTTGAGGTTCATATTTTGGATAAATGATTAAAATTTTTACAATGCTACTTACAATGCTACTTACAATGCTACTTACAATGCTACTTATACATTGTCCGATTATTACATTTGTAATGCGTCATGTGTTTTATTTTCGACCTTTTTGAATTGCGATTGTAATTTTATTGTAAAATGATTTTATTTTTTATGCCAGTGGTGGTGGAGTGCTTACCGGATATTACCCCTGCGGTTATCTTTTGGAATGCCTCGCTCCTTGGGGCGGGCAACTTATTCGCAAAAAAACAAAAATCCCGATTCGGGATTTTTGTTTTTTGGATTGCCCAAGACTAATCGTTGCAAGATGCGCCGGACAATGAATTACAGGTTGCGGAGCAATGGCAATTATTGACCGTGCCGTTGCCGGCATAAATCTGACCTCCGGCGGCCTGACATTCGTAATAAGACAAACCGGATGAACAGGCTATTTGTTCACATTTTTCTATGTTGACCGAACTTTTCATTTCGGCGCCGGCGGTGGCACCCAGCGCTTCGGGAAGTGTTAAACGATAGAGTTTGTTGTCAATTCCGGCGAATTTGGAGGGCGTTAGTTGTTGTCCGGCACCGCCGCTGGTTTGCCATCCTCCCCATACTCCGGCGGAAGTTTCATTCCTCCACCACATGTTTTTGTCGGTGCCGATAGCGTATATGGCTGCTTTCGATTCCGAATTCCAAGATGCGGGGACGGAAATTGTGGGGGTTCCGCTTATTTGTCCGCCCAATGAATACCACGCGACGAGCCGGCCATCGGCCGGATAATATTCGCTGACCCACAGAGCGTTCTCGGCACCTTTTCCGGTAATAATCAAGCGATTGCCGGCAGGCTTAATGTCAGGGGTTCCCACGATCACGCCGCCGAGTTCTTTTGTTGTGGTCCATTTTTGGCAACCGGAGCAATCTGCGGCGCAGCCGGTTATCGTTTCGCCGGAATCACAGATGCCATTCCCGCATTTATTATTATCTTTCGGCAGGCATGTCCCGGAAATAGCTCCCATTACGCAAGTTGTTCCTTCACAACATTGGTTCGGCGTCAAAATTTTCCCATAGGGGTTTGTTGTTGATGATGTCCAGCACGGCCAATATGGCAATGCGCATTTTGCCGTGCCGCAATCTGCGGCGCAACTGAGCTGATCCTCTTTGTCTTCGCAGATACCATTGCCGCAGCTGCGGCAATCTTTGGCGCAGTGTTCCTGCAATTCGTTTTCAGAACAAATGCCATCGCCGCATTTATAACAGATAAACAATCCTTGAGCATCGATGCTACCGCTCGAAACCGCCGGGCGATGATTCGCAGTCAGTCCTTGGCAACATTTTTGGTTTTGTTGCCCCCATTTTCCCTCTTGAATGCAATTATTAACCTGGCAGTCCGCCGGACAGGTGGCCGCGGTTTCGCCGAAGCGGCATTTGCCGTTGCCGCAGGTTTCCTGGGGCTTTAATTGGGCGATGAGCGCGATGATCTGCTGGATTTGCTGTTTGAGCGTTTCAATCATCTGCATCATTTGCGCGATGGCGGGATTTGCATCGCCATTATCGGTTTGCGCTTGCACGGTGTTTATATTTGTCGCGAAGATTCCGGCACCCGCGATGATTGCCGCCAACCCGGCGGCCAAGATTTTGCTTTTGAGGTTCATATTTTGGATAAATGATTAAAATTTTTACAATGCTACTTACAATGCTACTTACACATTGTCCGATTGTTGCGCCGGCAATGTGCGGGGTGTTTTGTTTTCGGCCTTTTTTTGATTGCGATTGCAATTTATTTTATTTAGGGATCAATATACCGCATTTTTCGTTGTCATTGTCCGCGCCTTCTTTGACCGCATTACCTCCGTTCATTGGGCCTGGCAATCGGATATTTTGATGATGGTGAATTCTTCCCACAAGCCGATCTTGTCGCGGTTGGCGACCAACGATTGCGCGCCGCTGTTTTCGGCGGTAACAAGGCGGTTGTTTGCGGAGGCCCTGATCGCAACATAATGGGTGTTGAAAATCGGGGCGAGAACGAAGCTCTCAATTTGCCGGCTTTTTGCAGGTGACTTGAAAATTTTGGCTTTCTCCGGGCGAATAGGTTTTGGCGCCGTCGGGATAAACTTTCAGCAAACCGTCGCAACATTCGCCCTCCAAATAACCGAACAATTCTCCTTCTTTTTTGCAATTTACAACAGTATCTGGTTTTGTATTGTTGAAATCTGCGATGAGCTTTCGACAAATAAAGCCTCCCGTGACGGCTTGCGTGCCGTTCGGATAGAGTCCGGAGCAACAAGGTATTGTTATCCCAGCGGTCAATCCAACCTCGCCAGTCTCGCCTTCTCCTTCGCTGTAGCAAGTCTTTGCGCCAAAACAATCCGCTGGACAGTTGGCGGCGGCTTCACCGAGGCCGCAAATGCCGTTGCCGCATTTGGCGCAAATTCCGGATCCGTTATCATGACAATAATTGCCGGAACAAGCAATGCGCGCCAAACCAGCGCAACAGGATTGATATGGAAGAACAATTACACCTTCCTTGGCACATGCGGTAATTTGGCCGCAGTCAGCCGGACAGGTGGCCGCGGTTTCGCCGAAGCGGCAAGCGCCGTTGCCGCAGGTTTCCTGGGGCTTT
>OFEK01000817.1_pt1 | contig 26439 bp, 15 predicted proteins | sample 1521131 | NCBI WGS metagenome assembly OFEK01 (sample SAMN05720209, study PRJEB24109) | activated sludge metagenome | isolation source: Anaerobic digester | place: China | collected 2015-12-16
TTTGAGGTTGGGGTTGCCCTGGGGACGGATAAATATGACTATTACCAAACCAATGTATTTTCACGCCTGGATACTGCAGATCAAACAAGGCTTGAGTATTTCTCAACCCGCTTTCTGCTGGAAACGAATACCTTGAATCGAAAACAGTATGCCAATAAAGGATCCCGGTTTGCAATGGATGGCATTTTTAGCACCTTGCAGGAAAGGTACACACCTGGTTCAACCTCCCTGCTGGGTGTCATAGGCCGGGAAAACCATAACCGATTCAGGCTGAGGTTTATGCTCGAAAATTATCTCAACATTTCCGCCTACTATACATTTGGATTGTCAGGAGAAACTGTCATTTCCAACTATAATTTCCTGAAGAACTACACATCTACCATGCTGGCCAGTCCGGTTTATGCACCTATTCCCGAGAGCCGCACCCTTTTTCTTCCTTCCTACAGGGCACATAATTACGTGGGTGTTGGATTCCGGCATATTGTCAATCCGGTCAAAAACCTGGACCTCAGATTTGAAACCTACTTTTTTGCTCCATTCCAGGTCATTGAGGAGGAGCCAGACCGCACAGCAGCCTATGGAAAACCAATGTCCATCCTTAATACCATTATCAGCTCAGCAGTGGTGTTCCATTCTCCGGTAGGACCTATCAGTCTCAGTATGAATTATTACGAAAGAAAAGAGGATGCATGGTCCCTGAATTTTAACATCGGATATATTATCTTCCACCGGCATCCTGCTGATTAGCAAATTATACTGCCCACTCAGGCGTTTCGCCTTGTTCATATGCCATAAAACCTTAATTTTGCAATCCCTTTTGGGGAAACCTGAGTGCGCATAATCATATTCACCAACAAGATTGATCAAACAAACCGCAAGGAACCATAACGTAACAACCATCTCACTTTAATTAGTCATCTTAGCAACCGATCCCATGGAAGACAAGACGCAGATGAATGCGGATCTGCCGATCAACGATCAGCAAACCTCTCCGGAGGAGAATCCTATCGAAATCGAACAGCCCGAAGCCCCTGTTGTAAATCCGATCTCAACAGAAGAATTCCCGGAAACCATTGTTGCACCAGGTGAAGAACCGGCCACTCCTGAAGAACCGGCCACTCCTGAAGAACCGGCTACTCCTGAAGAGCTGGTTATTCCTGAAGATCTGACCATTCCTGAAGAACTGGTCAATCCAGAAGAATCTGCTATTCCCGGAGAACCAACGGAAGCGGAGCAGGAGGCACTGCCTGATGATGCATCCGCAGTATCCATGATTGCGGAAGCAGAGGCACCCATAGCGTCTGTAATCCAGCCAGAAGAGCTGCCGGCAGTGGAAGAGACAGAAGTTGCTCAGGATGCGCTACCTTCTGAAGATCAACTGGAAACTGCAGATTCGATGTTGGATGTGATAACAGAACAGCATGAGGTTGCGTCAGTGGAGGTGCCTGTTGTAGAACCGATACCTGAAGTTGCTTTGGTAACTGAGGTTGTCGAGGAAAATACGGAGCCGGCCATCGTCGCTGAACCAGCCGTGACTGCCATTGCTCCTGAAGAACTGCCCGAGGTAGAGGAGGAGCATGATGAGGATGAAGACATCGCAGAGGATCCCCTGGAAACAGAGGAAAAATACCAGACCCTTCTTCGTGAAGAGCTGGTTACCGCAATGGAAGAAGTTGTAGCTCTGGATGATATCAGTATCATGAAACGCAGGATTGCGCTGATCAGGGTGGCTTTCATGAATAAAACCCGGGACGAGAAGAATGCCCGGTTCGAAAAATATATTCAGGACGGGGGAGAGAAAGAGGCATACAGCGATGCACCTGATGCCCTGGAGGAGAGGTTCAGAAACGCATTCAATACATATAAAGATAAGAAGGCAGCCTGGGAGGTGGATCAGGAAAAGCTCCGCCACCAAAACCTGATTGAAAAACAACACATACTGGAGCAACTCAAGGAGCTGATCAATTCAGAAGAGTCCCTGAAGAAGACCTATGATGAGTTCAGGGAGCTGCAGGAAAAATGGAGTCACATCGGTATGGTTCCCCGTACCGAGAACAACAACCTCTGGCAGAACTACCACTTCCTGGTTGAGAAGTTCTTTGATAAGGTAAAGATCAACAGGGAACTGAGGGACCTGGATCTGAAACGTAACCTGGAACACAAGGTCGCATTGTGTGAGAAAGTGGAAGAATTACTGATCGAAACCTCCATTGATCGCTCTTTCAGATTGTTGCAGCAATACCACAGGGAGTGGAAGGAAATTGGCCCTGTGCCCATGGACAAGAAAGATGAGGTATGGGAACGTTTCAAGCGAACCTCTGACCTTATCAATGATAAACGCAGGGAGTATTACGATCAGCGACAGGAAGAGCTGGATAAGAATCTCCTGGCCAAGAAGGAGCTTTGTGAACAGGCTGAAGGTCTTATGTCTTCAGAAATGACCACCATCCGCCACTGGCAGGATCACACTGATAAGATCAATGAGCTTTTCAAGATATGGAAGAGTATAGGCCCTGCTGCCAAAGCACAGAATGATGAGGTTTGGAACCGCTTCAGGTCCATCATGGAAGCCTTCTTTGCAGCCAAGAAAGACTTCTATGACAAGCTGAAAGACGAGCAGCTCAACAACTATAATATGAAGCTGGATCTCTGTGTGCAGGCAGAATCCCTCAAGTTCTCCACCGATTGGAGGAAGACATCGCAGGAATTAATCAATTTGCAAAAGCGATGGAAGGAAATCGGCCCTGTTCCCAGAAAGCATAGTGACAAGATATGGAAGCGTTTCAGGGCGGCCTGTGATGATTTCTTCGCTGCCAAATCCGCCCATTTCAGTGGGATCCAGGGCAAGGAGTCGGAAAACCTGCGCATGAAGGAAGATCTGATTAAACGGGTTGAAGCTCATGTATTTACCGATGACAAGTCAGAAAACCTGGAGACAATTAAGGGCTTTCAACGGGAATGGATGGAGATTGGCCATGTGCCGATCAACGAAAAGGACCGGATCCAGAAGACGTTCCGTGATGCCATCGATTCCAAGTTAAAGGATTTGAATATCAGTTCGGTAGAGATGAATCGCTCCAATTACCGGACGAAGTTGGATTCCATGCGTGACAACCGCGATGGAGGTAAGATGATCTCCAGGGAACGGATGCAGATTCAAAACAAGATCGCTGCCATTCAGGAAGAGATCAACCTTTGGGAAAACAACCTGGGTTTCTTTGCTGAATCGAAGAAAGCGCAAATACTGAAGGAGGAATTCGCCAAAAAGATCAACAAGGCCAAACAGGAAGTTGCCTTGCTTGAAGCCAAACTCAAGATGCTGCGCGAGGTAGAATAGCAAAGCATCATAACACAGCTTAATAGAACCGGGGGCCCTTGAAGGTCTCCGGTTTTTCTTTGATCAACCCCCTTCATAATTCAAATTATACAAATCCTTTTAACTTTGGAGCATGGCAGGGAACAGCATAGGTACGTTATTGCGGCTCACGACTTTCGGCGAATCTCATGGCAAGCTCATGGGTGGTGTTCTGGATGGCCTTCCGGCCGGGATAACTCCCGATTTTGATTATGTCAGCCACCAATTGATGCGGAGGGCCACGGCTGGCAGCTTCTACGCCAGCCAGCGCAAGGAACCAGATGAGGTGGAGTATGTTTCCGGGCTGTTTGAAGGAAAGACGACGGGCGCACCACTTGCTTTTCTGGTCCGCAACCACGATCAGCACTCCGCTGATTATGATCACCTTCGCGATGTCTTTCGGCCGGGTCATGCCGATGTCACCTACCAGATGAAGTATGGAATCCGTGATCATCGTGGAGGTGGACGGGCATCAGCAAGGGAAACCATCTCCTGGGTCGTGGCAGGCAGTCTCGTGGGCTCCTGGTTGCGCGCTCAGGGAATCCGGATTACTGGTTTTGTTTCAGCCATTGGAGATATATCCATGAAAGAGGAACCAGCTCAGGTTGAGGCCGTTGATGTCCTCGTTTCAGATGTGGGTTGCCCGGATCACGACACCTCTGCCATGATGATACAACGGCTGCATGAAGTCGCGGACGCCGGGGACACCCTTGGAGGTGTGATAACTGTATTGATAGATGGCGTTCCACCCGGGCTCGGAGATCCTGTCTTTGATAAATTCCAGGCCGACATGGGCAAAGCCTGCCTGAACCTGAATGCTGTGAAGGGCTTTGAGATAGGGGAGGGCTTTCGCTCAGCATCCATGCTGGGAAGTGAATACAAGGATATTTTTTCAGGATTGGATGCCACCGGCAGGCCGCTTTTTCAATCCAACAGGGCTGGCGGCATCCTGGGAGGTATCACCACCGGGCAGCAGATACGTTTCAGAGTGGCCTTCAAACCCATTTCGAGTACACGCCTTCCTTCACCTGTGATAGACGCCAAAGGAACGACAAAGCAAACCGCTATCGCAGGCCGCCACGATGTCTGCCCCGTTCCACGGGCTGTCCCAATCCTTGAATCCCTCGCCAGCCTGGTGCTGGCAGACCATCTCCTGCGACAATCAGTGGGAGGGCAGTTAGGAGTTAGGAATTAGGAATCAGGCAATTACGAATTACGAATTACGAATTACGAATTAATAATCAGGTAATTACGAATTACGAATTACGAACGGTTGCTGATGACTGATAACTGATAACCGATCGCTGATCGCTGCCAACTGATCGCTGATAATGGCCTATCTTTGATCCACCATACAACTTATTGACCTATGAAAAGGGTGTTACGTATATTGCTGATTGTTATTGCGTTTATTCTCGCCATGGCCGTCATCCTTCCCTTTGCCTTTAAAGGCAAACTCGTGAACATGGTAAAGCAGACGGCGAATAAAAACCTTGAGGCTACGGTTGACTTCTCGAAGGTAAGCCTGAGCTTTTTCAGGCATTTCCCTCATCTGAGCCTCAGCATCCATGACCTTAGTATCGCTAACCATGCCCCCTTCGAAGGAGATACACTGGCAGCCATCCGGCGACTTAAAGTCACTATAGATCTCTGGCAACTGTTCGGCCCGGCACCCTACGAGATAAGTCGTGTTGATCTTGCACAACCTAAGATATGCCTGAAAGCACTGGCAGACGGAAGGGTTAACTGGGACATCGCCAAAGCAGCTGAGGATTCCACACTGGTGGATACGGCTGCCTCAGGCGAAGGTTTTACGTTGAGAATGAAGAAACTGGTGATAGAGGATGGGCATTTCATCTACGACGACAAGTCATTGCCGGTGTATGTGAAAGCGACAGGGGTTGCTCATACACTTTCCGGAGACCTCAACCTTGAGCAGACAACGCTAAAAACCTTTACAACTGCCGAGAATGTGACGGTCACGTATGATGGCATAACATACCTGCGCCAGGCCACGGGGAAGGTGATTGCGGATATCGATGCGAACCTGAATACCTTCCATTTTGCCTTTACCAATGGTGAGCTCTATGTGAATGCTTTAAAAGTCCTCGCCTCAGGATGGTTTGCGATGCCGGAGGCCGGATACGATATGGATATCCAATTCGCCGCGCCAGGCACAGATTTCCGTGAAGCGCTTTCCCTGGTGCCGGCAGTGTATTCAAAGGATTTTGAGAAGGTTGAGACGAGCGGATCCTTCTCCCTTAAAGGCCGCGTGCATGGCTTGTACAGCGATACTACGATTCCTGGATTTGATGTTGAGATGGATGTCAGCGACGCACGCTTTCAATACCCTGACCTCCCAGCCGCAGTAGAGGATATCCAGTTACAGTGCCGCATCATCAATCCGGATGGTGTGCCGGATAATACCATCATCAACCTGAGTCGCTTCCATATGATCATGGCAGGTACCCCGGTAGATGCCAGCCTTTACCTTAAGACACCGGTCTCGGATCCAGATATCCGTGCGCAATTAAAAGGAAAGCTGGACCTGGCCGATGTTACCCGCTTCTATCCACTGGAAGGCACATCATTGGAAGGCCTGGTGGATGCCAATGTAGCCCTGGAGGGTCGTCAGTCAATGCTGGATCAGAAAGAATATGAAAAGTTTAAGGCGGAAGGCCGTATCGAGATCGCCAACCTTAAGTATGCCGCAACAGATGTCCCGGAGATGAACATCCCGGTCTTCAGGCTGGCCTTTAATCCTGCTTTCCTGAGACTGGAAGACATGCAGTTTGTCAGCGGTCCTTCCTCCCTGAAGGCGCAAGGTGAACTGACACAATACCTTGGCTGGTTCCTGCGCGATGAGGTGCTGAAGGGTAACCTCCGGGTAATGAGTCCGCGCCTTGATCTGAATTCGCTGCTCGGACAAGACAATGACCAGACAAAGGCCGAGCCCTCAGCTGATTCAGGCATGACACTGACAGCACCTCTGATCCCAACCAATATCGACTTCGTCCTGAGTACCCAGGTTTCTGAGCTGTTATTCGGGGATATGAACCTGCAATCCGTTCAGGGAGAGGTGATTGTGCGTGATGGCAGTGTGATGCTCAATGGCTTGAGCATGAGAACCTGGGATGGCGAGATCAAGGCTAAAGGGAAGTATACCCATACCTCACTGATCAAGCCTGAGGTGGATATGGATCTCTCCCTCAACGGTATCAGCATTTCCAAAGCCTATGAGGCCTCGGGTCTGATGCGGAAACTGGCACCCGTGGGGCGCCATGTCCGTGGGAACGTAACAACCGGGTTAAAGCTTCAGGGACAGCTCGACGAGAACCTGAACCCTGTTTATGCAAGCTTAAATGGTGCCGGGAATTTCAGTACCACTTCCATCCTTGTTGCAGGATTACCCGTGATGCAAAAGATAGCGGATGTAGCAGCCCTCGATATGCTGCGAGAGGCTACCCTGCAGCCTGTCAGCGCATTCTTTGCTTTTTCAGATGGTAAGGTTGAAGTTAAGCCATTTAAAATCAAGGTTAAAGAAATTGCCGCCGATGTGAGTGGAACAACAGGATTTGACCAGACCCTGGCCTATGTCATGAAGATGCAGTTCCCCAGATCGATCATGGGCAACCAGGCAGATGCCTTGGTTTCCGGCTGGCTGAAGCAGGCACAGCAGAAAGGACTGCCAGTGAACCTTGGATCAACCATCAACCTCGACGTTTTAATCGGTGGAACCATCAAGCAACCTGAGGTCCGGACAGGCCTGGCAGGTATGGCTGCCAGTCTCCAGGAGGAGATCAGGCAGGCGGTGCAGGAGAAAGTGGAGGAAATTAAGTCCGAGATCAAGGAAGAGGTGCGGCAGGAAATATCAAAGAAAGCGCAGGAAATACTGAAAGAAGCAGAACGTCAGGCTGCTTCGATTATGGAAGAGGCGGGTAAACAGGCGGATGCTGTGCGCAATACGGCTGCTGAAGCCGCCAGAAAGCTCAGGCAGGAAACTGATGCACAGGCCGCCAGGATCATTGCCGAAGGTAAGTCCCGCGGACCCATTGCCGCATCCCTGGCAGAGAAATCAGCTGAAAAAGTGAAGAAAGAAGGGTATGATAAAGCTACAGCCCTGGAGAAAGAGGCCAATCAGAAGGCAGATGCCCTCATGCAGGAGGCAAAAAAGAAATCGGACCAGGTGCTGGAAGAGGGAAACAAGCGTGCGCAGGCCATTTAACAAGGTGTGTGAGGTGTGAATTGTGATGAAAGACCTATTTTTGAACCATGCGCGTAAACAGGATCTATTGGTTGGCTGAATTAAGAATAGCGATAGGCTGTTTATTGATATTCCTTCCTGTGATGATGCCTGTTCATGGCCAGGAAAGCCCCTGCCCCGGGCCCTCCAGCCGGAAAATGGAGAAGGATTTTGAGAAAGTGAAGGAAGCCTACAAACGGGGTGACTATAAGACGGCCATTCCCCTCCTGCGGGCTTTCACACAGGAAGAGCCTGAATTTGCAGAACCCTGGCTGTTGCTGGGATTGTTTCAGGTCCGCCGCGCTGATCCAAACCTGCAGGTTGCCGCCGAATGCTTCCGCCAGGTCATCAGCCTATGCCCTGAACTGGATGTCTATCCGTATTATTACCTGGGTGATATGGCCTATGGACGGGAGGACTACGCCGAGGCGGTGACCATGTTGAAACATTTTCTGGCCGACGTGGATAAGATCAAAAGTGACAGGGACTATGACAGAGCCCTGCGAATGCTCAGGATATCTGAGGTGTGTCATGAACTCATCAGCAATCCGGTCCCCTTCAACCCCAGTCCGGTCCCCGGTATATCAACCAATGAGGATGAATACCTGCCTATCATTACCCCGGACAATGAATTCGCCTTTTTTACCCGCAGGATCACCTTGCCTCCGAGCAGGGATGACCTGGTTCCAAGGTCCAGGCAGCGGGAGATGTTCTTTTACAGCCGAAACGAAAACGGGCGGTTTGGAAAAGGAGAACCCATGCCTTCTCCTTTCAATAAAAGGGAGAATGAAGGAGGTGCTACACTGACGGCTGATAACAGGGAGTTATTCTACACACTTTGCGAAACCAGCAGTACCGGTTACTACAATTGCGATATCTGCACCTCGCGGCGTGGAACCAGCTCCTGGTCGGAGATCAGCAATGCCGGAAAAGGGGTCAATAAGGTAGATACCTGGGAATCTCAACCCAGCGTCACCTCGGATGGGAAGAAGCTATTCTTTATCAGTGACCGGCCAGGAGGATTAGGGGGGTATGATATCTATGTTTCGGAGAGAAATGAGAAAGGGGAGTGGGGGCCGGCCCGCAATCTCGGAGAGCCTATCAATACCCCTGGGAATGAGAAATCTCCGTATATACATACTGATTCACAGACACTTTATTTCTCCAGCGATGGTCATCCCGGCCTGGGAGGGTATGATATATTTTATGCCAGAATGAAGGATGCTAAATGGGGAAAACCGCTCAATATTGGATACCCCATTAATTCGAAGGATGATGACGTGGGATTTTTTGTGAGCATGGATGGCAAGCTGGGATTCTTTGCCAGCAATAAGCTGCAGGGGTTTGGAGGTTGGGACCTATACTCCTTCGACCTGTACCCGGAAGCACGACCACAGAAGATTATGCTGGTCAAGGGCTCTGTACAGGCCGATGGGCTGGATACCATCACCCAGGCCCGTATTGAATTGAAGAATGCCGTAACCCGCACCATTACAGAGATCCCTATTAATACAGAAACGGGTGAATATGTAGCCGTTGTCCCATTGCGCCATGATCATATACTGACGGTCAAAAAGGAAGGGTTTGCCTATACTTCCAGGTATATTGAGGTTGACGAAGATACCAGTGCCGGGACCCTCGTTGAGATCGATCTGGATGTTAAACCCATCGAGCTTGGCGCCAGTTATGACCTGAATGATATTTATTTCGATACCGACAGTTTTAACCTGAGTCCTTCCTCTGTTCTCGTCATTGATGGGTTTATCGAGTTCTTGCAGGAAAACAAGGGGATCCATGTCTCCATCGAAGGCCATACGGATGATGTGGGGGATGCCGGTTATAATCAGCGTCTGTCTGAATCACGCGCCCATGCCGTTCATGCCTATCTTATCCGTCAAGGAATAGCGGCAGCACGCCTGCGTTATGTGGGCCATGGTGAATCCAAACCCATCGCTTCCAATGCTACTGAAGAAGGAAGGGCCCAGAACCGGCGGACGGTTTTCGTGATCACCAGGAGATAAACGGCGGTTCCTTTCAGGGCAGGCTTTATCCGAGTGATTCAACTTGCAAAGTTTACTCCTCGTTGAGCATGGGCAGTATGACTTCCAGCTTCCCTTCTGTTTGTGCCGGATCCAGCCCCAATAAACGTGAAATCAGCAGGTATAGGTTGACATTCGCAAAAGCAGGTACACGTATTCCCCTTTTGAAGGCTGGCCCTGTGGCATAAAAGATGGCATGCATATCGCTGTTGGCATTGTCGTACCCGTGCGTACCGGCACCGGCATAGCTGTCTTTCCGTTGCCAGTGGACGCTCCAGGCACTGTCTGCCGCGACACAAAGGTCCAGCAACCTTACTTGATCCCTGTAATGAAGTCTTTCCGGGGCCTCGTTGGTCTTCCATGCCTGTAGATGCGGCTGGGCCTTGATGCGGCTCATCACACTGTCCATAAAGCCTTCCCTAACCTGGAGATTGTAAGATGGATTACCGCCTTCAGCACGGATAATCCAGGCAGGATCCAGTATCTCACTCAGGACAACAGCGCGATCAGGCGATATCGGCCCCATGCCGTGGTCTGAAGTGACGATGAGGTTGATCTTGTCGAAGATCGGTAGTACCTGCAGGCGCGCATAGAGTTGACCTATCAGGCTGTCCATCTGCCTCAGGACGGCAAAGGTTTCAGGAGCGTTGGGGCCAAAAGCATGCCCAACCCCATCCGGTTCATCAAAATACAGCATGATCAGGCGGGGACGCTGGGATTCAGGGAGATTCAGCCAGGCAATAACCGTATCGATCCGCTGTGCATAGGGAAAGTCATGCTGGTAAGGCTTCCAATAGGTCGGCTGTATGCCTTTGACAGGTGCTTCGGATCCTACCCAGTAAAATGAAGCGGAAGTAAGACCCTGCTTTTCTGCTGTGACCCAAATGGGTTCCCCTTCGTAAAAAACTGGGTCCATGACGGCCTTACGGTTTGAGATGCGGTAAGACAGCTCCAGATCGGAATCATAAAAGCTGTTCATCACAATACCATGCTGCGCTGGATGCAGGCCGGTTGCCATACTATAATGGTTGGGGAATGTCTTGCTCGGGAAACAGGGGATGATGGCATCGGCCTTCACTCCTGATTCTCCGATACGCTTCAGATGCGGGAGTGATGTTTTCTCCAGATAATCCCAGCGGAACCCGTCCATGGATACCACCACCACATAGGTGTCCTGTTTAGGCTGCCCCGACAGGGTTTGTACAAGGAGTAATGGCAGGATGAAGAAGACGCTTCGGAGCATTGTCACCATGGAGGTACTTTTTTCGCTGTGAAGATAAGGTTATTAAACAAAAAAAAGCTGCCCCGGAACCATGTCCGGAGCAGCTTATGACAAGAATCAGGATTAATTAAAGGTATACCTGACGCCAAGCTGGGCTTGCCATCTGGAGCTTAACAGACCTAGATCATCGATGGCCCACACATCACCCTTGGGCTTTGTGAATGAGAACCTGGGGGTTGTGTTATCGGATTCGAAGCCTTCGAACTTGATGAGAGGATAGTTGCTGTAATAGGCACCTGACGCATAATAGAGCCTGCCCCAATCTTTGTTCAGCAGGTTGCCGAAGTTGAAGATATCCAGTGATACCTGCAATGTGTTACGTTTTCCGCCGGCAGTGATATAGAACTCCTGTGCAATGCGGAAATCAAAGATGTGCATGAAGGGAACCCTGCTATGGTTCTTTTCAACGTATTGTCCACGGCGATCTTTCAGGTAATCGTCGTTTTCAATGAATGCATTGAGGTCGGCCCACTGCTGTTCCTTCGACAAAGTGATATTGCCATTGTTGTCTTTCAGATCAACCAGGCGGATATCATTCTGATCCTTGGGAACATAGATCAACTCCAGGCTCTGGTTGTCTTCACCCAGGAACTTGGAAGATCCATCAGCATAGCCATAGGAGAAGCGCTCGCCGGATTGTCCGGTGTAGAACAGGGAGATGGTAGTGGCAGCATGTTTCAGATAATCAATTTTATAGGAAACAAAACCAACGATACGGCTACCGAGGTCATAGTTGGAAATCCCGACGTCAATATCGTTCTTCCCCCTGACATTGGGAACACGCCACTGTGAGCTGTTCTGGGAGGAAACACCATCATTGAGAGAAGTAGCTTTGCCAAAAGTATAGGCAATACTGCCGCTGAAGCCATGATCAAATGTTTTCTGTAGTTGGGCCATGAAGTTGTAAGCATAGCCTTCATTGGTGTTGTAACCAAGAATGATATCGGTGTAGGACCTGTTCTTACCTGTGTTAGGATCTTTTCCGAGGTCTACTTTACCCCAGATCGGACGGTTATCGCCGGTTCCGGTGAGTTCACCTTTCTTTACATAAGCCAGGTTGTAATAGGCTACGTTGTTGATGGTCTTCGTATAGGTAAAGTCTACCGTTCCAATCAATCCCCACGGCAGTTTCTTGTCAGCTGCGATGCTGGCACGGAAGACTTTCGGGAATTTGAATTCCTTGGCAAAGATATCTACCTGACCTGACGGCTGGGTAGGAGGCAAGGAGGGCTGCTTGTCCCATTGCGGGTTGAAAACAAGGTAAGCAGGGTCACCGCTGGTGGTGGTCACACGCATACCACCCGTTGTGACACCATTGTTCTGGAATGAAGCACCCGGCCATACGAAAGGAATGCGGCTGGTAAACAGACCGGCACCCCCGCGGAGCTGCAGGGTTTTGTCACCAAATACATCATAGTTGAAACCAAAACGTGGGTTGAGCATGATCACAGGATCCGGCATCTGGCCTGTCTTGGCGCCCATCAGGTCCCAACCGGCTGAGTCGAGCTTGGGAATAACGTGATTGTTAAAGTCCTCATTGAGTGGAGGCTCATCTGTGAACATTGGCATATCAGCCCTTAACCCAAGGGTAACTTTGAGCTGGTCGTTCACCTGGTATTCATCCTGGATATAGAGTCCGAATTGCATGGCACTGAATGCAGCAGCAGCCTTGGATCCATCACCGGTAACATTGTCAAGCAAAGAGAAGGTGCGGTCATACTGATATGCAGATGCACCATTCAGGAAGTCTGTGATGTTGTTGAACTGGTAGGATCCGAATGTCTGGCGGATAAACAGGTTGTACATCTTGTAAAACTCATTATGAGTTCCAAAACTGATGGTGTGCTTGCCGCGGTATAGCTCAACATGGTCCGTAATCGTGATAATGTCCTGGTTAAGCTGGTTGCCGGTTGAAAACTCTTCCGAGCCAAAATAGATATTGGCGTTACCATCTTTGATCCTGACATAAGGGAAGTTGTCCCCCATGGGGTCACGGTCATCTCTTACATATGTCAACCCGACCATGAAGCTGTTGCTCATGCGGTTGCTGAAGTTGCTCTTCAACTCGATGGCAGTGGAGTTGGTGGTGGAAGGGAAGTAAATCCCGGAATTACTGAACCTCAGGTTAGTGGTACTGGGGTTGCTTGGACTGGTCTGTTCAGCATAGGTATACTGATGGCGCAGCATCAGCTTATGCACTTGATTGATGTTATAATCGAAACGTGCAAAGAACTTGGTGCCATCCAGGGTCCTTGATCCTCCTTCGAAACTGCCCGGGTCATAGCCCATTCCGTTCAGCTTGGTCTTGAGTTGATCAAGTTGGGCACGGGTGACGCTACCGACATAGGTGCTGAAATCAAAAGGCTGGGGTGATTCGTCACGCTGGATTTCAGCATTCATAAAGAAGAAGAGCTTGTCCTTGATGATGGGGCCACCAACCCTGAAACCATAGGTGTTGGAGGTAAATTCGGCCAATTTTTTACGCTCTACTGTTTCATCATTGGTAGGGGTCTTTCCGGCCAATCCTTCGTTGCGGTTGAAGAGGTAAGCCGATCCCTGGATCTCGTTGGTTCCCCTGCGCGTGACGGCATTGATACCGGCACCGGCGAAACCACCCAGCTTCACGTCATAAGGTGCAATGGAGATGGAGAACTGCTCGATAATGTCCATACTGAAAGGTGAAATCCCGGTTTGTCCGCCATTGGTTCCGGCATCAGCTAGTCCGAATACGTCATTGTTGACAGCACCGTCGATGTAGATGGCATTGAAACGGTTGTTGGTACCGGCAATTTCCAGACCGCCGTATTGTGTCACCCTTGCCTGGGGCGTAAGACGGGTGAAGTCAGAGAGGTTCCTGCCTAATGAAGGTAACCTTTCAATCGTCTGCAATCCCACATTGGTTTCAGCACCTGTGCGGTTGCCGTCGAAGATCTCGTTGCGGGAGGTAACTACCTCTACCCCGGTAATCTGGGCGGCTTTCTCACTCAGGTTTACATTTAGTCTGAACATCTGCCCAAGGCTGAGAAATACATCCTGCCTGACATAGGATTCATATCCTACGTAAGACACCGTGACTTTATATGGCCCTCCCACATACATATTGGGGATACGGTATAGCCCATTCACGTCTGTGATGGTGCCATAGACCGAGCCTGTCGGAGTATGCACTGCTACCACATTGGCGCCGGGAAGGGTCTCGTTGTTGTTACCCGTTACCCGGCCATTCATACCGGAAGTGGTCACCTGCGAAAAACTGTTTGCCGCGATCAGGAACATGACCAGCAGCATCACAAGTGCGGATTTGTGTTTCATAAGCAACGTTGTTTTAGGGGTTTATTAGTTTCGATTTGGGGGTCTCAAGTTAATAAGGGATTGGATTATCGTTAGATAATGTGGCATAAAAAGTTATTCACGAAAACCCGCATTCCTCCTTCGGATTGTCAATAACTATTTCTGTTGATGCAGCAAATTTACCCCGCCCGACATTGCCTGAGGTTAAGGGAAAGTTAATTATGCAAGTAGTATTAAATTTCAGAAGGACTGAGAATGTAATGTGTTGTCCCCTAGTGTGTTATTAGGAATTTATGACGATAACCAGGTCTAACGCAGGATAATCCTGTGACTATGCCACCTTCCCCCTGTGTGAATTCGAAGTATATAAACACCTGGATGCAAATGACTTATGTCCATCTGCACAGGATTGATCCCTGCCCTGTTCGAGTTGCGTTGGAGCAACCTGCCTTGAGTGTCATAAGTCTCTGATATAAAATCATTTATAGGAATGGAGGGCATCAGTATGTACAGTTGTCCACTGGAAGGATTTGGGTATATCTGAGGCAGCCTGCTACCTGGCGATTCCTCAATGCCGGGGCATGAGATAAAGGTGATAAGTATCTCGTCTTCGTTGCTGCAACCGCTGATATCCGTGACAGTGACAGTGATAGGGTGTGTTCCAATGCCCACCAGGTTGGTGTCTACATAAAGATAACGCCCTGAATGCCCTGTCGACCAACGATATTGCTGAAACCCCGGACCTGCATCCAGGGTTAGCCACATGTTGCGGCAGAGCGTGGTATCGCTTCCCAGCCATGTGGTAGGTAAAGGCAAAAACTGCATATGCAACGAATCAATAGCCGCTCCGCAAGGGCTTAACCCCTGACCAGTCAGGATCAGCCATACTCCCTGGTTCAGAATGTCTTGATTGGAAGGAATATAGGTCGTGTGCAATGCCGCCGGATCCATGAAAACGCCGCTCCCTCTGGTTTGCCATTGAACCTGACTCACAGCCGTGGCGGCTGACTGAAAAGTGATGTAAGGATGCCCGCTGCAGGTTTGTACAGCAGGCCCGGCATATACATAAGGCTTTTCCTGTAACTGGATCAGAATCATGATGGTGTCGTCATCAAAACCATCACTTAATATGCAGTAAACAGTGTCTGTGCCACCCAGTCCCGCTGGCGGTTGGTAGATGAGGCAGGTATCCCCCGTCGGCATCGACTGGGTTGTGGCACCAGGCTTAACTGCCCAATGGCCGGCGAGGTATGCCGTATCCCCCTCAGGGTCCATCAGTCCCAGGCAGAAGATGAGCGGTTCTTCCATACAACCGGTCAGAAAGGGTATACCTCCCGGTAAGGGCATGCCGTCAATCCGCACCAGGCGGGGCGCATCATTGACGGGCTGAATGTCCAGGCTTACCCTGCCGATGCCGCACATTTGAAGGGTGTCACAAATCCGGTAATAGAAGGTATCGGGGCCGGCATAGTCAGGATCTGGTGTGTAAACAATCAGCCCGCCCAGGGTGTCGGCAATGGCCTGCCCATGTTTTGGCGCTGTCCAGATACTTAACATGGCTGTATCCAGCACCTGGTAAGGATAATGATCATTGTCCAGCACAGTGCAAACCCTGCCCTGGTCCTCGAAAGCAAGGTAATGGTCGGCCTGGGGTGGATCAAAAACAGCCTGGATACTGAGCATCACCTGTGCCGTATCACAATAGCCGCTTGAATCGCATATCCGGTAAACGAAGTAGTCAGTGCCATAAAAGTAGGACAGCGGCACATATAAAATCCTGCCGGTGATCGTATCCACCTGCGCCTGCCCGTTCATGGGAGGAATGACAATCTCCAGACTGGTCGTGTCAATGTCTCCATTGATATCTATGTCATTGTCAAGGACAGCGCACAGCAGAGAGGTGCTTTCCGGGAGTGAATAGAAATCTGCAAAGGCCTGAGGCGGGGTTGGAAATTGAAAATCAGCAACCTGTATAATGAACGTCAGAGCGGTGCAGCCACCGGCTGTATCGCAAAGCAACAGCCGGCAGGTATCCTGACCCAGAAAAAGGGTATCCGGTGTGTAGTAGGCACATGTATCCCCGTCTCCCAAACCACTGATTTGCCCATGCACAGGCGCATGCATGATGCTGGTGAGGTCGCAGGCATCACCTTCCGGATCAAAAGCAATGACACATACCGGACCGCCATTGTTTACCGGTAACAGCATATGCAGTGTGTCTCTTACGAAGCCGTTCAATACAGCTACAGGAGGTAAGTTGTTCGGTGGAAGAATAACCCCCAGCCTGACCACCAATGTGTCACAAAGACCTTGTGCGTCACAACCCTGAATGATGAGATGATCAGGTCCGAGATAGAACGGCCCTGGTGTGTAAGTGAAGCAGAGGTCGTTGTCGAAAAATCCCTGAATCTGTCCGTGGATTGGGTACTGCAGTATCTGCTGCAGGCGAACGGTATCATTTTCAGGATCGTTCAGTGCGACACATACCTGTGTGGTTGTTTGATAGTAAGCGCTGATATTCAGCGTGTCAATAGGAATGCCATTCAGATTGAAAAACGGAGGTTGATTTATATAGCAGGACTGTATCCCAAGATACAGGCTGTCCGTCGCGGGAGCACAGGGCGGCGTGGCCGTGGCTGTGACCTTTAGCATTACGCCTCCGTTCAGGATGTCGCCCGGCCCGGGCTTATAATATCCACCCAGGCTGGCAGGTGCTGAAAACTGACCGTCCCCGCCGGTCCAGCTGATGGATTGATAATGCAAGGCGGAGGCCGAAAGCTGCAGTGAATCGGTATCACAAATGAGGGTATCCACTCCTGCATTGACCTGCGCAGGCTGGCATGGCGTCAATACCGTCAGGGTAGCGGCCTGGGATGTGTCGGCATGACCGGGAGCCGGACATGTTCCGGTTGTGCGGCAGCGGTATTGCCGTCCACTGAAGCCCAGCGCGGGTTTGATGATCCTGAGCTGCGAGGTGCCGGCGCCACTGTAAAAGAAACCATTGAAAACATCAACCCAACCACTGCCGGCATTCTCCTGCCAACGATAGGTGAGTGTGGTTCCATGGGTTTCAATCGAGAAACTGGCGGTGTCCAGGGTGGTAATGGTATCATTGACAGGATGCACCGTAACAGATCCTGGCGCACTGGCGTAACCGTCGTGAAACTGAGCCGGCAGGAAAACCCCGTTGATATTGCTGTATTGACAGCTGCCCGGGTTTAAGGTGTCCCATTGCAGGGCACCATGGCCTGAGAGGTGACGGAACCGCAGACTTACAATACTCCCGGTGTCAAAATTCACAGGACTCAAAGCAAACCAGGCAATCTTGATATTCTGTCCGGTATTATTGACGAAAAACATGCCCCCTCCCAGGCTGGGATGTGCATTCGTATAATCAATATACTGCAGCCTGGCAGGATTGAATTTGAGGGTCAGTGAAATCGTCGCAACATTGACAAAATTGGACACCTGAACCACCGCAGTTGCGGTGTCACCCGGGCATAATGTGATCTGCGAAACTCTGGTCTGTATCACGACCTGGGAGCTGCCGTGTCTGGGTGCCAGAAAAAGTAATACACAGCAGGCAAGCATCAGCCCATATGTCCTGAACATGCCCATGATCAACCCGGCAAATAGGATTTTATCAGGCGTAACTGATGGGTGTACTTCTGGAATGTCTGGTTATAAATACCCTGGTGATCAATGGTGTCAATACGCACTTTCCCCGAAGCATGCAGGATGCGCCCTTTGTCGATCAGCATTCCAACATGGATGATGCGACCCTGTGCATCATCAAAGAAAGCCAGGTCACCGGGCCGGGCCTCCTCCAGAAAGCTGAGGGCATGACCGTCCATCGACTGCTGCTCTGCATCCCTTCGCAGCCGGATGCCGCAGATCTTGTATACCATCTGAACTAGGCCGCTGCAATCAATGCCAAAGGCGGTCCGACCTCCCCATAAATACGGAACTTCCAGGTACTTTAACGCGATGTTAACCAGATTCTGCCGGATGTTATTCTTCTCCACCAGAATCAAACGGTTGGTGTCGCCATTCAGGACATACTTCCTTTCGTTTATCTCAAGCAGCCTCCCCTTAATCCCCGGCATGGCACTACCACCCGGAATGAGCAGGTGACGGCGCTCACGGTCATCATAAAGCTCGGCCGACAAATCAGAAACAACCTCATTCCGCCGTGTATTGAAAAACCTGAAATAATCCTCGCCGACCTGGGTGACTTGTTTGATATCCATCCAGCCTTCATAATCATCCCAGGCAAGGCGGACAAACAGCCAGTTATTTTGACGCTCCAGTATCCATAATAATTCCCCAAAAAGAACCTGCGTCACCATCTCGGATCTGTCGCTGGGTTCCTTGCGGACTGCCGCTACACTTAGGGTGCATATCCCGTACATCATAGTCTGGGCATAATTTTTTTTAAAACTACTGGTTTTTTGATGATCCCACCGGATAACAACGGGAACTCTTTTTCAATTATTATTCACAATAGGTCTAATCGATTAACTTTCAGTGTTTAGTATCCCGGTTACCAATGCCTTGTGGGTTTGAAGATAGGCGCCTGCCTCAGGCCCAAGATTGAAAAGCAAATCAAGAATACTGACTTCCGCTTGAAAAGGATGACGCTCTGCAAAAACCTGCCTGTACTCCCGCATCATCTCCCCGGGAAGAAAACCAGGCTTTTTCGGATGAAAAGTCGTACGCAAATCTATCTGTAACAATGTAGTTCCTTCCACTTCTGATAGATTCCTTATCGGCGGTTTGATTTTTAATAAATTGAAAATGATACCATTGAGTGTATCGTTAAAAGTCCCCAGGGTGTCAGGCTCAAAGCCCCGGTAATGACTTTCAAAATAATCCTTGTAATACATAAAGAACGGGGAACGGTTGTAAGCCGAAGTGATGGCCCCCCAATGGACGCGTTGCCAGGCCCTGGAATAGTCAATCGGAACCAATCCGCCTGGCTGATTTCTGCTCTCAGGACTAACCGGTATCGTTAAAGGCATGGGTCCGTTTGCACTCATGATGATGCAACGGTTGCGGTAGCTCTGCTTCCGGTATGCCATCTGATTGTCAATGAAGCATTCCGGAAATGATGTAGCGGCGGCAAACCAGGCAATGGGACCCAAATAGGTCATCGGCAGGAGGACACAGGCGGATGTTTGTCCTTCAGATGGCAAGGGCTTCATATACAATTATTTTCTGAAGAACTTCTCCCAGGTATCTCTTTCATATACCGGATCGCTTTACCTGATATCATGACTTCATTCAAACATGCAGCATCATCTGATTCACGATGACCTGACTGCAGCCCCTCAATCCATACCTCATCAGCCCAGCTCAGGGCCAGCTCCAGGGCCTTGCCCTGACGTGAGGACAACGCAAGTACGATACACCGGCCTTCATCTGCCTGCAATTCCATGAGGTAGCGCTCCAGATAGGCTGTCATTACAGGATATCCATTGGTTACCACCTCATGGATACGGTGCTGTCCATTGCTGTAAATGTTTAACAGACCTGCAATGCATGGCCTGGTGTGTAACGCATGTCGCTGCCGGCATGCGATCAGGCACTGGTGGCATAACCGGCAGGATGAGGTATCAAAATGGATGGCCTTGCGCTCAGGTGTTTTCTTCAAGGCACCCCCGCCACAGGTCCTGATGCATTTGCCACATTCGGTGCATTCATAGCGGCGAAGCTCAGGTACGAGTACCGGCAACTCCGAGCTGGAGAGCTTCACCCATTCATCATGTATCTTTAATTTAGATAATCCGATGTATCTGTAATCCAATGGCTTACCCGCGTAAGCCATTAGCTGAACCAAGGCCGGCAACGACACATTCTCGCTGTCCCCCGTCCGGAATGAAATAATCACAATTCGTCTGAGATTCTCCGGGATCATTTGAACTTTCGTAGCCTGAATGGCAGGGATTCGTAACGCATCATGCCCTGGGATGGTTTGAAAATCCCCTCATTGATCGACTTTACCTCCTCAATGGTGTAAAAAGCATTGGGATTGTATTGATTGATGATGCGAATCACATTGTTGATCTCCTTGCGCTTGATGATCGTCAGCACCACCTTTACTTTTCCCCGGCTCCCTTCTGCATCAATGGCCGTTGCCCCAAAGTTCTGCTCCCGCAAATGGGCAATTAGCCTGTCGGTCTCGAACTTCGGGATGATACGAATGAGCACATGTCCCAGGGATAATTTCTCATCAAGCCTGATACCCAGATAATTGCCCATTGCAAAACCTGCGCCGTAGGCGACGTAACACATCACGTTATCCAGGTGCTTCATAATCTGACTGACGGCCACCAGCCAGATGATTACCTCGAAAAAGCCCAGCAAAGGCGCCAGAAAACGGTAGCCCTTGGATAAGAATATCAACCTGAGGGTCCCAATGGTCTGATCAGCAATACGGGCCAGAAAAATCAGGAGGGGAAGGACGACCCAGGTAAACAAACTGGAATCCATGAAACTCTCTGTCATTTTCGGTAGTTTTGGTGGCTGCAAAGGTAAGGGTAAGTCGGGCTGGGTGCAACAGCTGTTCGAAAACGCACAGGCTTCCTGAAAAACGTACACCACTCAACGATGTTTTCGTTTATATGTCGTTGTATATTAGGTTGATAAATTAATTGGCATAATTTTGGCTTTGCCGTGCACACTTTTTCTGCTGGATTGTTAGACTTTCTGGATGAACCTTTTAAAACCACCTAGTATGATACATTACAGGACAATGATGATGATCCTGACCCTATCATGGGCAGGAATGGCACTGGCGCAGCCAGAAGCCAGGCTGTTGCGTTTTCCGGCTACCAACGGAGAACAGGTAGCTTTTACCTATGCCGGTGATTTGTACACCGTCTCAAAGGATGGGGGAATCGCGAGGAAGATTACCTCACATGAGGGCTTCGAGATGTTCGCCCGCTATTCCCCTGATGGACGTACAATCGCATTCACAGGCCAGTATGATGGTAATACAGAGGTGTTTACCATACCTGCCGAGGGCGGAAAACCGAAGCGCCTTACCACGACGGCCACACTGGGAAGGGACGATATCTCCGACCGCATGGGTCCGAATAATATTGTCATGGGTTGGACACCGGATGGAAAAAATATCATCTACAGATCCAGAAAGCAGTCCTTTAATGATTTCGTAGGTCAGCTGTTCAGTGTACCCTTCCAGGGCGGGATCTCCAGCGAGCTGCCACTGTCAACAGGCGGATTCTGCTCCTGGTCGCCGGATGGAACACAATTGGCTTTTAACAGGGTGTTCCGCGAATTCAGGACATGGAAGTACTACCAGGGCGGCATGGCCGATGATATCAGAATCTATGACACACGCACGGCCGAAGTGACGAAGATTACCGATAACAAAGCGCAGGATATCATTCCGATGTGGTGGAAAGAAGAGATTTATTTCCTCTCGGACCGCGACAGGATCATGAACATCTTTGCCTACAATACCCGCACAAAAGCAACCCGGAAGGTCACGCAGTTCAACAATTACGACGTTAAATTCCCTTCGCTTGGAAAAGACGCCATCGTCTTTGAACAGGCAGGCTATATCCATTACCTCGATCTGAATACGCAGCAATCCAGGCAGTTGAACATCCGCATCGCCGACGATGAGATCAACGGCCGCGATGAATGGGCAGATGCCAGCAAACGCATCTTTAGTTATGAAATCTCGCCTGATGGCAAACGAGCCCTGTTTTCAGCCAGGGGGGATGTATGGACTGTCCCGGCAGAGAATGGCATCACGCGCAACCTGACAGCCTCATCCAACGCGCATGACCGCAGCGCTGTCTGGAGCCCCGATGGCAAGTATATTGCCTATCTGTCAGATGTTAACGGAGAATATGAAATCTATATTCAACGCCAGGATGGCAGCGAAAAACCCATTCAGCTTACATCCGGTGCCGACACCTATAAGTTCAGCCTGGTCTGGTCGCCCGACAGCAAAAAGATCATGTGGAACGACAAAATGCTGCGCCTTCAGTATATTGATATCGACAGCAAAAAGGTGACCCTCGTCGATCGCAACACTACCTGGGAATACAATTATTTTACATGGTCGCCTGACAGCAAATGGATCGCTTTTGTCCGTCCTGAGCCCAATGACATGAGCCGCATCTATATTTATGATACCCAGAAAGCAACCAGCACGGCCGTAACGAGTGAATGGCATAGCTCTTCCAGTCCTGCCTTCAGTGAGGATGGCAAATACCTCTTCTTTGTTTCTGACAGGGATTTCAACCCGATATATTCGGCCACAGAATGGAACCACGCCTATGTGGAGATGTCCCGCATCTATATGCTGACGCTGGCCAAGGGCACACCATCACCGTTTGCACTGGTCAATGATGAGGTCACGGTCAAGGAAGAACCGGCCGCAGCACCTGCGAAAAAAGAGGAGAAGAAGGAAGAGAAACCGGCTGCCTCCAATGCCGTCGTCATTGATTTCGATGGTATCGCAGACCGCATTATTGCCCTCCCCGTGAGATCCAGCTATTACCGCAATCTTCAGAGCGTAGGTAAGAGATTGTATTATAATGAGTTTTCTCAACGGGAGCGTAAAGGCTATCTGAAGATGTTCGATCTCGAAAAGAAAAAAGAGACGGAAATAGGGGAGTTCGGCGGGTACGAAATCTCAAGAGATGGAAAGAAGATGTTGCTTGGAAAAGGCAGCCAGTATGCCATCATCGACCTGCCGGTGGGTGCCGCCAAAATGGATAATACGCTTGATCTGAGCGGTATGAAGGTGATGGTCAACAAGAAGGAAGAATGGAAGCAGATCTATGATGAAAGCTGGCGCCAGATGCGGGATTTCTTCTATGTTCCGAATATGCATGGCGTTGATTGGAAAGCCATGCATACCAAATATGCAGTGATGCTGCCCAATGTCCGCCATCGCAATGACCTCAACTACCTGATCGGAGAGCTCATCGGTGAGCTGAATGTTGGTCACGCCTATGTAAATGGAGGAGAACGCCCGTCACCAGACAGGATTAAGACCGGCCTGCTGGGAGCCAAGCTGTCGCGTCATGCTTCCGGATTCTATCAGATTGACAAAATCCTGAAAGGACAAAATTGGGACAAATCCCGCCGTTCACCCCTGACCGAGGTGGGGGTCAATGCCAACCCAGGTGACCTTATCGTTGCCATCAATGGCATCTCCACCAAAGAGATGGACGATATCTACACGGCCCTGATCGGTACAGCGGGTCGCCAGGTCGAACTCAGCCTCAATACAACGCCCAGCCTCACCGGCGCCCGCAAGGTCCTGGTGCAACCCATCGACGATGAATCCGGACTCTACTATTTCAATTGGGTGGAGGAAAATATCCGCAAGGTCAACGAAGCCACCAATGGCGAAGTAGGTTACATCCATGTGCCCGATATGGGCCCTGAAGGCCTCAATGAGTTTGCAAAATATTTCTATCCCCAGCTTAGCAAAAAGGCGCTCATTATCGACGACCGTGGCAATGGCGGTGGCAATGTGTCACCCATGCTAATCGAACGCCTCAGCCGCGAGGTGACCCGCGCAAATATGGCCCGCAATGTGCTGGATCTGAATCAGACACCCCGTCAGATGATGTTGGGACCTAAGGTGTTGCTGATCAACCAGTATTCAGCTTCCGATGGCGACCTCTTCCCCTATGCCTTTAAGAAGCATCAGCTGGGCAAGGTGATCGGCGTCCGGACCTGGGGTGGTGTCGTCGGCATCCGCGGATCCCTGCCCTTTGTGGATGGCGCTGACCTGCGTCGCCCTGAGTTCGCCTCCTATTCTTCAGAAGAAAGCAAATGGATCATCGAAGGCGAAGGCGTCGACCCGGACATCTGGATCGATAACGACCCTGCCCGCGAATACAGGGGTATCGATGACCAGCTCTCCAAAGCCATCGAAGTGATCCTGGAAGATCTGAAACAATACAAAGCCCTGCCGCCTATCCCGGTTCCACCGGATAAGAGCAGGTAACAGGCTTGCCAATCATTCCAACCAGAGACCGGGGGTGACCTCCCGGTCTCTGTTCATTTGGGGAACACCCTGATTATTTGCTACCTTTGCCGCCACTAATCCATTCAGATATGATACATTACGGAGGTGTTCCTGAGGAATACTGCAAATATGATACATCCCCCATCGTGGTCGTCCCCGTCGCATACGATGGCACCAGCACCTGGGGTAAAGGTGCGGACCAGGGTCCGGCAGCCCTGCTGGAAGCTTCAGCTAATATGGAATTGTATGACATAGAAACGGATAGCGAGGTGTACCTCAAGGGCATCGCGACAGCCGCTGCGCTGGAAGGATTTGATACCCCTGAAGCCATGGTGAAGGCGGTTGAACAGGAAGTCCGCAAACACCTCAAAGCTGACAAGTTTGTGGTGACCCTCGGCGGAGAACACTCGGTCACCATAGGTGCCGTTTACGCCCATGCGGCACAGTTTAAAGACCTGACAGTCCTGCAACTCGATGCTCATACGGATCTAAGGCAGGAATATGAAGGCAGTAAAAACAACCATGCCTGCGTGATGGCCAGGGTAGCTGAAAAAGTGCCCTTCGTTCAGGTGGGGATCCGTAGTATGGATGTGGCTGAAAAAGCCGGCGTCCAGCAAGGACGTATATTTTATGCTGAACACATACACAATCAGACAAACTGGATACCCAGGGTGTTGGAGCAACTGAGCTCCAAAGTTTATGTTACCATCGATCTTGATGTTTTTGACCCTTCCATCATGCCCTCAACGGGAACACCTGAACCGGGCGGGATGTATTGGTACCAGGTCCTTGAGCTGCTGAAAGCTGTGAATGAAACAGCCGACATCGTGGGATTTGATGTGGTTGAATTAAGCCCGAAGGAAGGCAATCGTTCCCCTGAATTTCTGGCTGCCAAATTGGTGTATAAATTGCTGAGTTACCGCTTTATCTCAAAATAAACCCTGACCATGGAAAAGAAAGACCTCCTGAAATCAACCATCAAACACATCGACGTCAAGAGCTTCGATGCCACCCCGATCATCGATGCCATGCGTGAGATGTCCTTCTCATCCCGCGACACCGCATCGGCGGCGGATATCTTTAACCGCATGCTGCAGGATAAGTCCTGTTCGACCATCCTCACCCTGGCCGGTAGCACCAGCGCAGGCGGATGCATGCAGGTCTATGTGGATATGGTTAAAAACAATATGATCGACGCCATCGTGGCAACCGGCGCTGCCATCGTGGATATGGACTTCTTCGAGGCATTGGGGTTCAAGCACTACCGCGGTACGCCCTTCGTGGATGACGGCAGGTTGCGGGATCTCTTTATCGACAGGATCTACGATACCTTCATCGATGAGGATGACCTGCGTGCCTGCGATGAGACCATCCGCCAGATCGCCGATACATTGGAGCCCAGACCCTATTCTTCCCGTGAATTCATCAGCGAGATGGGGAAATGGCTCACCACCCATGCCGTGAAAAAAGATTCCCTGGTACAAGTAGCCTACGAGCACAACGTGCCCATTTTCTGTCCGGCCTTTAGCGACAGCAGCGCGGGCTTCGGACTGGTCATGCACCAGGCCAGCCGTCCGGGTAATCACCTCTCCATCGATTCGGTGAAGGATTTTCATGAGCTGACACAGATCAAGATCAAGGCCGAAACGACCGGCCTCTTCATGATCGGCGGTGGCGTCCCTAAGAATTTTGCCCAGGATACCGTGGTCTGCGCCGAAATGCTGGGCCTGGATGTCCCGATGCACAAATATGCCGTGCAGATCACCGTGGCCGACGTCAGAGACGGCGCCTGCTCCAGCTCAACGCTTAAGGAAGCCTCCTCCTGGGGTAAGGTGGACACTGTTTATGAGCAAATGGTCTATGCCGAAGCCACGACAGTACTTCCGCTCATCGTCAGCCATGCCTTTCACAAAGGCTATTGGAAAGACCGCCCGCGTTACGAATGGGCGAAACTGTTTGCCTGAGTGTGAGAGGCTCTCCCCGCTAGCGCAGGCTGGCGGGGCGGCCTACTCGATTACCCACGGTTTGCATTATTCCACAAAAGCTTCCTTTATAGTATTCTTTACTTCAATGATTTCTTTATCAGAAAGTTCGCCTAATACCTTTATCATTCTTTGTTTATCGATTGTTCTAATTTGATCAATGATTACCCATGTATAAGCCCCTTAATTCATCGGACAAGATTATAGACAGAAATCTGTAATTTTA
>OFEK01000838.1_pt1 | contig 25816 bp, 19 predicted proteins | sample 1521131 | NCBI WGS metagenome assembly OFEK01 (sample SAMN05720209, study PRJEB24109) | activated sludge metagenome | isolation source: Anaerobic digester | place: China | collected 2015-12-16
GCGACATCGAGAACCTCGTCACCTACGAGATCGAGAAGAAGCTGAAGAACCTCAGCGACGTGGACGAGATGACCTCGACCTCCACCGAGGGCGTTTCCACGGTGGCGATCAAGTTCCTGCCGAACACCGACATCGACGATGCGCTTCAGAAGGTCCGCGACAAGGTGGACCAGGCCAAGCCCGAGATGCCCAATGACATCGACGAGCCGTCCATCACCGAGATCAACATCTCGGAGTTTCCAATCATGCTGCTCAACGTCCACGGCCCCGGCGGCCTGGTCATGCTCAAGGAAATCGCCGAGGACCTCCAGGACGACATCGAGAAGATTGAGGGCGTGCTCGAGGCCCAGATCACCGGCGACCTGACGCGCCAGATTCGCGTCGAGGTGGATCCGTACCGCCTGGCGGCGTACCGCATTCCGGTGTCCGAGCTGTTCGCCCGGATCGCCGCCGAGAACCAGAACGTCTCCGGCGGCACGATCGACATGCCCGACGCGAAATACTCGGCCCGCGTCGAGGGCGAGTTCGCCGACCCGCGCGACATCTACGATCTCATCATCGATCCGCGCGACGGACGGCCCCTGTACCTCAGCGACGTGGCCGTCGTCCGCGACACGTTCGAGGACCGCAAGTCCTACTCCCGCTTCAACGGCGCCGAGAGCATCACCGTCTCGGTCGTCAAACGGGCCGGCGCCAACATCGTCGATATCGCCGACCAGGTGCGCGGCGTCGTCGCCCGGTACCGCGGGCGGCTGCCCGAGGCCATCCAGATCGACGTTTCCCTCGACCAGAGCCAGTTCGTGGACATGATGGTCGCCGACCTCGAAAACAACATGCTCTCGGGCCTCATCCTCGTGGTTCTCGTCCTGATGATCGTCATGGGCGTCCGCAACAGCATCCTCGTGGCCCTGGCCATCCCGTTCTCGATGATGATCACGTTCGCCATGCTGACGGCCCTGGGCATCACGATGAACATGATCGTCCTGTTCAGCCTGATCCTCGTCGTCGGCATGCTCGTCGACAACGCCATCGTCATCGTCGAGAACTGTTACCGCCACATGCAGGAAGGCATGCCGCGCGTCCAGGCCGCCATGAAGGCCACCAGCGAAGTCGCCTGGCCGGTCATCACCTCCACGCTGACGACCGTGGCGGCGTTTGTGCCGCTGCTGGCCTGGCCCGACATCATCGGCGACTTCATGAGCTACCTGCCCAAGACGGTCATCGTCGCCCTCGTGGCCTCGCTCTTCGTGGCCATGGTCATCAACCCGACGCTCTGCGCCATCTTCCTTCGCGTGCGGCGCGGCGACAACGCGCCGCCGACTTCCGCCGACGACGCCCCGTCGTCGGGCGCCCTGGGGCAAGGCATTCTGGCCGTCTACGAACGCATCCTCTCGGTGGCCATCCGTCCGTGGGTGCGCGGCCTGATCGTGCTTGTCGGCTTCGTGCTCCTGGCGTTGTCGGCGGCAGCCTTCGTCGCGCTGAACGGCAAGGTCGAGTTCTTCCCGAGCGGCGACCCGCGCACCGCCCGCATCAACGTCACGATGCCCGTCGGCACGCCCCTGGACGTGACCGACCAGGTCGCCCGGCGCATCGAGGAGCAGGTGCTGGCCTACCGTTACACCGACGGGGCCGACCCCGCGCACAACGTCAAGTACGTCACGACCGACGTGGGCCGCGGCGGCGGCGACATCTTCAGCGGCGGTGGCGGCGCCGACTCGCATCTGGCCGTCGTCTCGATCGAGTTCATCGACTACCTGGACCGCCGCGTGCCGTCGCGCGACACGGTCGAGAAACTGCGCGAGGCCCTCAGCGGCATGCCCGGCGTCCAGGTCCAGGTGGCCGTCGAGGAAGAAGGCCCGCCCACGGGCAAGCCCATCGAGATCGAGGTCAGCGGCGACAAGTACGAGGACCTACTGCCACTGTGCGACCGGATCAAGAGCGTGGTGCGCGGCATCGCGGGCGTGACCGACCTGAACGACGACTACGATCCGGGCAAACCGGAGCTGCGCGTCGTCGTGGACCGCCAGCGCGCGGCGCTGATGAACCTGAGCACCGGCACGGTCGCCACATCGATCAAGGCCGCCGTCAACGGCATGGAAGTCAGCAAATTCCGCGATGGCAACGACGACTACGACATCGTGGTCCGCCTGCCCGAGCCCTACCGCCGTACCATCAGCGACATCGAGGCCCTGACCATCGCCGGCCCCGGCGGGCGGCCCGTGCCGCTCAGTGCTGTCGCTCGCGTCGAGTACACCTCCGGCCTGGCCGCCATCCGACGCACCGACATGCGGCGGGCCATCACCCTCACCGCCGACGTCGTCAAGGGCTACAACAGCGCCGAGGTCCTCAAGCAGGCCATGGCCGCCCTGCACGACGTCACGCCGCCCGCCGGCTGCTACATCGCCTACCGCGGCGAGAAGGAAGACATGCAGGAGTCCGGCGACTTCCTCCTGAAGGCCGGCGTTGTCGGGCTCCTCGTCATCGCCATGATCCTCGTCAGCCAGTTCAACTCCGTCCTGCTGCCGGTCATCATCATGCTCTCGGTGCTGCTGTCGTGGATCGGCGTCTTCTCCGGCCTCACTGTCACCGGCAAACCATTCGGCCTCATCATGACCGGCCTCGGCGTCATCTCGCTCGCCGGCATCGTCGTCAACAACGCCATCGTCCTGATCGACTACATCAACAAGCTCCGAGACCGCGGCATGGAGCCCGTCGCCGCCGTGCTCCTGGCGGGGCGCACGCGCCTGCGGCCGGTGGTGCTCACGGCCATCACCACCCTGCTCGGCCTGGCGCCGATGGCCCTCGGCTGGAACGTCGATATCCGCGGCATGAGCTTCAACACCAACAGCGAAAGCAGCCTCTGGTGGGGCCCCATGGCCGTCGCCGTCATCTTCGGACTGGCCGTCTCCACACTGCTGACCCTGGTCGTCGTCCCGGCCGTGTACATGATGGTGGACCGCCTGCGGAAGGGGTGGGACACCAAGCACCATGACGCCGCCCGGGACCTCTGACCGCAGCGACGCGCGCCGACTTCGAATCAGGAACCGAACCCGTGAGACAGGTGGCACTCGGCAAGACCGGCCTGGCCGTCAGCGCGGTCGGCTTCGGCGGCATCCCCATCGGCCGCCTGACCGACGAGCAGGCCGTGAACGTCATCACGGCCGCCATCGACGCCGGCATCACCTTCTTCGACACCGCCTACAGCTACCCCGAGAGCGAACCGCGCCTCGGCATGGCCCTGCGCCGCCGCGACCGCGACCGACTCGTCCTGGCCACCAAGGACGGCTCCACCGACGGCGCGCTGTTTGCCCGCCACGTCGAGGAAAGCCTGCGGCGACTCGGCACGGAGCACCTCGACCTCGTGCAGTTCCACAACGTGGCCGACCGCGAGACCTGGCAGGCCGTCATGGCGCCCGGCGGGCCCTACGAGGCTGCCTGCCGCCTCCGCGACCGCGGCGCCGTCCGGCATATCGGCGTCACCAGCCACAGCATCGACCTGGCTGCCGAGATGATCGACTCGGGATGCTTCGAGACCGTCCAGCTTCCCCTCAACTTTGTCGCTCCCGAGGCCGCGCCGCTGGTGGACCGCGCCGCCTCGCGCGGCGTCGGCTTCATCGCCATGAAACCCTTCGCCGGCGGCATGATCGAACACGGCGACCTCGCCTTGCGCTATCTCCAGCAGTTTCCGTCCATCGTGCCCATCCCCGGCATCGAAACGCTCGACGAGCTGGCCGCGGCCGTGCGGCTCTACGAGGCCCCGCGACCGCCCACCCTCGACGAACGACGCCGCATGGACGACCTCGCCGCCGAAATCGGCAACGTCTTCTGCCGCGCGTGCGGCTATTGCCGCGGATGCCCCCAGGAGATCGCCATCCCGATGATCCTCCGTGGGCGCAGCTTCGCGCGACGGATGCCCGCGGCCGCCGCCGAGCGGGCCCTGCGACGCCACATGGCCCGCGTCGACCGTTGCACCCAGTGCCGACAATGCGTCCGCCAGTGCCCCTACCACCTCGACATCCCGACCCTGCTCCGCGACGCCCGAGACTGGTTCAACCAGTGGACACAGACGCTCTGACCATGCCCTCCGCGTGTCTCGGCCCAAGGTGCCATGGCCGCTCGCGGCCATGATCCTCATCTTCAAGCCCTGAAAGGGCGGTAGTCAGTAGCCGGCGGCGTGAGCCGCCGGAAGTCGACGCCTACAGAGACACAAGCCCCGGTCAGGGGCGGTAGAGGCTCCGGCGGCTCACGCCGCCGGCTATTGACTATCGGCCCTGTCGGGCCTCAGGTGCTGGCGCACCAGGGCCCAACCTCGACAGCCTGAGGCCCAGGGCCATCCGCTCCAGCGAGGGACCGTCACACGTGCCAGAGTCCCCGGGCGGGCGCGCACCGGCCGCGCCTGTGTCTTGGCTTGAATCGGCGGCCCCGCCGTGCTATACTATGTTCACTCGGTCACGTGTCCGTGGCCGGGTGCAGGGAAGCCGGTGCGATTCCGGCGCGAGGCCGTCACTGTGAGCGGCGACGAGGGTCACATGCGTAGCCACTGGGCCGAGAGGCCCGGGAAGGCGTGACCGGAGACCGACCCGCAAGCCAGGAACCTGCCGCTGTGACCTTCACCGGACTCTGCGAGCCTGGATGCGTGAAGGGGCGTTTCTGCGATGGCCGACCGGCTGCCCGACGTCCGGGCCGCCGCTCGACGTGTTTTCGCATGGCCCCCGCTTGCGCGACAGGCGGGGGTTTGTCGTTTGGCGGGATCGACCGTTATCTCTCGTGTGCCTCGCGTGCGGCCGGCCGCGCGGTCGCGCGCCTTCACCATGATTGAGCTGCTGATCGTCGTGGCGATTATCGGCCTGCTGGCGGCCATCGCGCTGCCGGCGTTCGGTCACGGACGTTCCATGGCTCTGGACGTCCAGTGCCGCGCCAACCTGCGGGCCCTCGGCGCCGCGTGCCTCGGCTACGGTATGGACCATCGCGGCATGTATCCGCCGCTGGCGTGGTGGCAGGAGCGGCCGCCACGCTACTTCTGGGGCACCAACGAGAAGTCGCCCGACTTCAGCCGCGGACTCCTGCGGCCGTACCTCGACGCCGAGGCCGGCGATCTCGACGGCCTCTACGAGTGCCCCGAGCAGCCCTGGGGATCCTACCGGCCGCAAGGCGCCGCCGGGGCGCCCACGACCACCTACGGCTACAATGGCTACTACCTGTCGCCGGCGGCCACCCCCGGCTGGGCCTCGTCCATCAAACACCGCCCCTGGCGCTCGCAGCACACGATCAAGGAAGCCGCCAAGGTCTTCATGCTCGCCGACACCCTCATGGTCTGGGGCGGACAGACGCCCACCAACAACTGCCTGCTCGACCCGCCGTGGACCTTCTCGCGCGGAAAGTGGCGCGAGAACCCGAATACCACCCTGTGCTTCCGCCACATGGGCCACGCCAACGTCTGCTTCGCCGACGGCCACGTCGAATCCGTCGAACCGACCGTGCTGCTGGACGAGGAACACGCCGTCGGCTATGTGGGCGACTCCAACGCGCCGCACTACGTTCCCGATTGGGAGAAATGGTAAGACGCCCTCGCGCCGCGAGCCGCCGGCGCCACGGCCCGGCGGTGCATGCCTGCCAGGGACCATGCCTGTCCCGTCGAGCCGTCCGACAATGTGTTGTGTGATTCGTTGTTGCTGGGTGCCATGCCTGCCCCGTCAGGCATGGTGGCGAGGCCGCAGGCCCGGTCAACGGGAATATGTCATGTTTCCCGGTGCGCAGGCTCTCGCGCCGCCCCGTGCCGAGTTTGCTTCAAGAAGGCCGCGTCGAACTCACGATAACACTGTTGTGCCGCAAGACGCCGCGCCCGCACTATCGTCGCACCCGGGCCTCGGCGGCCGGCAAAGCCGTACCGGGGGGGACCGGGGTCGCCGTTGTGAAGCCAGATACTCTCAGCCTTCAGAAGCTGTTCGATGATCGTCTCGAGTTGCCGACCGTGCCTGCCGTGGCGATGGCGGTGCTGCGCATGGCGCAGAATCCGCGCGTGTCGATCGACCAGATGGCCCGCGTGATCGAGAAGGACCCTGCCCTGGCGGCGAAAGTGTTCCGCTTCGTCAACAGCAGCTACTTCGGCCTCGACAAGCCGATCAGCAGCCTCTCGCAGGCGATCGTGCGGCTGGGCATCCGGGCGACCACCGTCCTGACGCTCAGCTTCTCGCTGGTCGAGGCGAGCCAGCGCGTGGCCGACAAACGCTTCGATTTTCCGTCGTTCTGGCTGCGGTCGCTGGTGTCGGCGGTGGCCGCGCGGCGGATTGCCCACTACTCGGTCCGCGACCAGGCCGACCAGGCGTTTGTCGGGGCGCTGCTGGCCGACATCGGGTGCCCGTTCCTGTGCCGAGCCCAGCCCGAGCGGTACGCCGCCGTGATGAAACGTTATCGCATGACGTCGGACGACCTGTCGGTGATCGAGTCGCGGGCCCTGGGGGTCACGCACGCCGACGTGTCGTCGCTGCTGCTGGGCCGCTGGCACCTGTCGGAGACGCTGGTGGCGGCCGTCGGCGCCCACTGCGACCCGGCCAGCCTCGATCCGGACACGCCGCAGTTCACGATCGCCGTGGTCATCATGGCCGCCAGCCTGATCGCCGATATGCTGATCCGCGGCCCGATCGAGCAGCGCGTGGCGGCCCTGGCGGATCTGTTCCGGCGGTACTTCACGCTCCAGCCGGCCCACGTCAACGTCATTCTCGGGAGCCTGCGGCCGGAGTTGCAGGACATCGCCTCGATGTTGGATCTGCGGTTGCCGCCGCTGGACGAGTTGGAGAATCAGGCCAAGACCGAGATGCTCCGCGTAGCGATGGGGGCGGCCAGGCCGCCGGCGGGCGCGGCCGTGGCCGGCGGGTGAGCCGCCGCGAAGTCCGGACACGATCCTTCGGGAGCTGTGCAAGCCATGATCAAGACCGATAGCCGCAAGCACCAGCGCATCAAGTGCCGCGTGATCGTCGAACACGTCGGACCGACCGTGGACCTGTCGGCCGGAGGCATCCGCGTGCTGATGGCCAATCCGATCACGGAAGGGACGGAGGTCCGCCTGGCGTTCCAACTGCCCGAGAGCGAAGAGCTGGTGCAATGCCATGGCCGCGTGGCCTATGTGGACCAGAGCCAGATCGACGCGGAGCTTCGGGAGGTGGGAATCCAGTTTCTGCGGATGATGGCCCGGCACCGACAGGCAATAGCCGAGTACGTCGATGGCCGCGCGGACGACCCCGCCCACGCGGACCAGGCCGCCGATGCCTGAGGAGCACAGACCCCAGCAGCCGGTTGAAGAGACGCGACACAGCCGTCGTGGCAACAAGCGGCCATGGCGCCGGGAGACCTGCACGGTGTTGCGGCTGAATGATAAGTAATTACCGAAAACCAGCTTACGGGCTTGCGAAGACGTATTCAAGCAACAAACGTTGTCGAAAGCCAACGCGATCCGCATTCCCTGATACCCCAGAATCACCAGATTAACACCGCGTTGAACGAGTCTAACGTGTTTGCGTGAAAGACCTTACGTCGTTGTTCTGGATGGCGTGGCCGAGACTTGACTCCGGCGGCATGGGATTTGCTTTGATTAATGGGCGAGCACACGCCCTGTCGAGCGAGGGGAAACGACGAAGACCGGGCGCGGGGACAGATCGTGGTCCTGATGACCACGCACTGAGGGGTAGTTCATGCAACGCTGGATGTCCCTGGCTCTTGTAGTTGGACTGTGCGCACTGTCGGCAACGCCCGCAGGGGCCGAACCGATGTGCCCGCGCGGCGGCGACCGCGCCCAGACCGACGGCTGCGACGTCGCCGGCCCGACGCAGGACAGCCCCCTGCCTCTGCTGCCGCTCTGGCCAACAGTGGTGGCCCTGGGCTACATCAGCATCAGCCTCAAGGAACAGCTCCGCCGCCGCGGTCACAGCGCCGCCCCGCGCGGACGCACCTTCGACGATCTGATCACCCTGTCCGGCGCCGACCCGCACTCCCCGTCCGCCGACCCCGAACGACGACCGACCCCACACAAGGCCGGGTAGCCTGCCGCCTCCGAGCAATGAATGGACATGGCCGCATGGCTTGCGTCATGGCCCAGCCTGCGGCCGGACCGTGGCTCCCACCGCCGTCGGTGAGCGGGTAGGTCTGATCAACAGATCCGACACGCTGTGGGCCGAACAGAAGCAGCCGTCGGGTCCGTTGACCCGACCTACGTACTGCGTTCTCGATGGTCTTGCGTCGTGCGTCGTCAGGGACTTCGCCGCAGGTGTGCGATGCGCTGGTGGCCTGAGAGGTCTTTGCGGATCTCAAGGAGTTCGATCCCCGCCGCAGCACGGGACGAGAGTCGCTCGCGCAGGCGGTCGGCCTGATCGTGTCCGATCTCCATGAGCAGGTGCCCGCCGTCGGCCAGGTGCGGTCCCGCGCCGGCCAGAATCCGGTCAATCAAATCCATGCCGTCGGGGCCGGCCGCCAGGGCCATGTGCGGCTCGTGGTCGCGGACCTCGGGCATCAGGCCCGCCATGTCGGCGTCGCTGACGTAGGGCGGATTGGCCGTGATCAGGTCGAAGACGCGATCCTGCGGCGGCAAAGGCGCCAACGGCGCGAACAGGTCGCCCTCCAGCCACGTCACGCGGTCGGCCACGCCGCACCGGGCGGCGTTCTCGCGGGCCACGGCCAGGGCCTCGCTCGACAGGTCGGTGGCCGTGACGCGCGCCGACGGACACTCCGACGCGATCGCCAGGGCCACGCAGCCGCTGCCGGTACACAGGTCCAGGACGCGCGGCTCGGGGGGCGCGTGCGGCGCGCCGGCATCCACCAGTTCACCCGCCTCGGCGTCGCGCCGGTCCACGAACTGCCCGTCGCGGTACTCCCAGGCCGGTTTGCGTCGCGGACGCAGAACAGCCAGTGCCTCGTCCACGAGGAGTTCCGTCTCGGGCCGCGGGATGAGCACCGCCGGCGTCACCTTCAGCACCAGATGACGGAAATGGGCCTCGCCCACGAGGTACTGCGTGGGCACTCGGGCGGCGCGGCGACGGACCAGGTCGCGAAACGTGGACAACTCGGGGTCGGCGACGGTGCGGCCGTGCTGCACGTAGAGCTGGATGCGCTCGACCTTCAGCGCGTGAGCCAGGAGCAGCTCGGCCTCCAGGCGCGGCTCGTCGATGCCCCTGGACTCGAAGAACTGGCGCGTCCATTCGAGCAGCCGCAGAATCGTCCAGGCTCCGTCGTTGGTGGCGGTCACGCGGATGGCCTTTCGTCGAGGGTCACGAGGGTCTCGGGCAGGCCGAGGCGTCCGCGGCCGGTGGGGGCAATCTGCCTCGCGCGGCGAGCCAGCCGTTCGAGCGTGGCGGCAGTGCGATCGAGCAAGCCCGGCAAAGCGGTTTTCTGAACGACGTAGCCGTCGCGGCCGAAGCGGCGCGGATCGTCGGCGTGGCGGGTGCGTTTCCAGTCGCGTTCGGCCCTGACGGCGCTGCGCCGGGCGGCCCGGGCCGCATCCCGAAGCACGGCTGCCGTGTCGCGGGCGATCAATTTGGCCTGGACCGTGTCGCCGCGCGCCACGGCCTCCAGGCGCAGGCGGTCGAGCAGGGCCGTGTCCTGCCACGTCTGGAACCGCCCGAGCTGCTCGTCCAGCAGATCGGCCGCCAGAAGCCACATGCGGAACTCGCCTTTGTTGGCAGTGACCTGCGGCCGGGCGGCGTCGAGGCGTTGGCGCGCGGCGGCAATGGCCTTGCGCCGTGCGGCCGCGTCGGCCACGTCGTGCGGCGTGATCACGTGCTGGTGCTCGCGCGGATGCTCCACGAGGGCCTTGCGCAGCCGCAGGAGCCCGGGCGCTGCGGCGTGCAGCCGGCGGATCGCCTGCGCCGCGGAGGCGGGGCGGGCCAGGCCGTAGCGGTTGCGAACGAAGCGTGCGGCCGCTTTCGATTCGTCGGCCTTGGAGTCCTCGAACAGGGCCGCCCCCAGCGCCAGGCCCCAGTGCGTCGAGCCGCCCAGTTGCCGCTCGGGGCACCAGACGGTGTTGACCATGCCGATGACGCCGCGGGCGCGGTGGGCGTGGCCGACGCGGGCGAAGTCGCGGAGATTCGCCAGGTTCGACTCGTCGGGCATCGTCGTGGTGAAGACGCGGCCGGTGGCCGGGCACCCCAGCACCTGGAACCCCAGGTCCGTCAGGGTGCGGTTGTCGGCCTCGATGGGATGATCGACGAAGTAGTCCCAGTGAGCGACCATGCAGTCGCGCGGCACGCGGCGGGCGATCCGGGCATCCTTGACCAGGTGGTCGCCCCAGAGAATCATCCGTTTGCCGAGGCCCGTGACGATGCGGTGAATGGCCAGGACGTGGTCGGCGAAGAGCCGCCACTCGGGCAGCCCCCGGCGCCGGCAGCGCGGGCAGTCGCCGAACTGAACCTCGTCGAGCCCCACGTGCAGGTACGGGGCCGGGAAGACCTCGGCTGTCTCGGCCAGCACGTCGGCCAGCACCTCGAGCGACTCGGGGTGCGACGGGCACAGGGCGTTGAAATGCGTGGCCGAGCCCTCGAACAGGTGACGGTACTTCTTCAGATGCGTGATGTAGAGCGTGTGGCCGAGGGCCTCGACCTCGGGCACGACCTGGATGCCGTGCCGCGCGGCCAGGTCGATCAGCCGCGTCATCTGGTCGCGCGTCAGGGCGTAGCGTGAGCTGAGCTCCGACCGCCGCCGCAATCGCAACGAGCAGCCCTGGTCGTCGGTGAAATGCCAGAACAGGGTGTTGTAGCCCCAGTCGGCCAACTGCGGGATGAGCCGGCGATAGTAGTCGTACCGCTCGACGATCCGCACGCAATCGATCATGGCGGCGTTGATCCATCGGTCGGACATGAGCCGGTCTCCTTCTACATGCGCGCGAGTCGGTCCTCGTGGTCGGCCAGGCGGAGGGCCTGGATCAGCTCATCGAGCCGCCCGGCCATGACCGCGTCGAGGTTGTGGGCCGTGAAGCCGATGCGATGGTCGGTGACGCGGTTCTGGGGGAAATTGTAGGTGCGGATGCGGGCGCTTCGGTCGCCGGAGCCGACCTTGAGCTTGCGGTCGGCCTCGCGTGCGGCGCGGCGTTCGGACTCGTAGAGGTCGAACAGTCGCGACTTCAGCAGTCGCCAGGCCTTGTCGCGGTTCTGGTGCTGGCTCTTGGACTCCTGCATCATGACGACGATGCCGGTCGGCAGGTGGGTCATGCGGACGGCGCTGGAGACCTTGTTGACGTTCTGGCCGCCGGGGCCGCCGGCCCGCATGACGTCGATGCGGACGTCTTCGTCCTTGATCTGGATGTCCAGTTCCTCGGGCTCGGGCATGACGGCGACCGTGGCGGCGGAGGTGTGGATGCGGCCCTGGGCCTCGGTGGCCGGGACGCGCTGGACGCGGTGCCCGCCGGACTCGTAGGCCAGGTCGCGGAAGGCGCCGTCGCCCTCGATGTTGACAATGACCTCGCGGAACCCGCCCAGGGGCGTCGGACTGGCCGACAGCACCTCGAACTTCCAGCCGTGGTCTTCGACGTAGTGCCGGTACATTTCCAACAGGTCGCCGGCGAACAGAGCGGCCTCGTCGCCGCCGGTGCCGGCGCGGATCTCGAGGATCAGGCTCCCGGCGTCCATGCGGTCCTCGGCTTCCAGGAGCATCGTCCGGAGCAACTCCAGAAGCGACTGCTCCTCGTGCTGCAACTGTTCGGCCTCGTCGGCGGCCAGTTGCCGCATCTCGGGGTCATCGGTCTCGGCCGCCATCTGCTCGGCCTCCTGGCGGCGGCGGGCGACGTCGCGGTACCGGCGGTACGGCTCCACCTGGCGCAGCAGGCGTCCGCGTTCGCGCATGAGCGGCTGAAGCCGCGACCCGTCGGCAGCAATCTCCGGCGACGCCAGGAGCGAGTCGATCTCGTCGAGCCGACGGCTCATGGCGTCGAGCGAGTCAAGGTATCCGATGTGCTGTTTGTCGGCCATCTGGGAAGCCTGCCACGAGCAAGGCGCCGCGTTCGGGGGTTCGTCTGCCGCCGGCGGCCAGGGACGGACCGCCGGTGAATGTGGAGAGGGCGGACACGCTCCTCATTGCCGGAGCGGCGTCCGCCCTCTTCGTCGGCCCAGCTACTTGCTGCCGGTGTTGGCGGCCTTGCGCTGGCCCCAGTTGTACTTCTTCTGGAACTTCTCGACGCGGCCGGCCGTGTCCACCAGTTTCTGCGTCCCGGTGTAGAACGGGTGGCAGCTCGAGCAGATTTCGACCTTGATCTGCGGCCGCGTGCTGCGCGTCTTGAAGCTGTTGCCGCAACCGCACGTCACCGTGCACTCGACGTACTTCGGATGGATCTTCTCTTTCACGACTCTCGCCCTCGATCAACGGCCCCCGAGGGGGCCTCCGTACAGTGCCCAAGCCCAATCTGAATGGGCAAGTGTACCGCACCGGGCCCGGAAATGCAAGCACTTTCGCCGCCCGGCCGCCGGGGGGGGGGCACGTCACGTTTGCAGGTTCGCAGGCTCTCACACCGCGGAAACGGGGGGGGAAAGCGACGTAGGGTCGCTCGCGAGCGACCCTCGAAGGCCAGGTGCCCGCCCACGAACGTGACGTCCATCCCCCGGCGCAAGGAAGAAGCGCCACGGGCCGGCGTGCGGCCGCGGCGCTTCGGCATGTCCTCCGCCTGCGAGGCGACGTCACCCGACCGTGATCGGCTGCGTGCTCTCCCAGACACCGTGCATATTGCACTTTTCGAAGACCCGGAGGCCGCCGTTGGCGTCGTCGGTGTTGGCCGGAAGCGACACGGTGAACGTGACTTTCGGCTCGGTCATCGCGCCGGCCAGGTCCACGCGGGCCAGTTGCACGTATCCCTTGTACAATTCGATGGACTGGATGTGGTGCTCCGGCTCGTTCGGGTGCTTCAGCAGTTTGCCGACGTGGACGGTCACCTGGAACGGCTCGCCGGCCTTGACGGTGGTCGGAGCCTCGATGATCGGCAGATGCTTCTTCTCGAGGTCGGTCAGGTTCTTCGGGTCCTTGGGCTTGTTGACTTGCCTGAGCAAGGCGGGCAGTTCGGCCATGGTCTTGTCTCCTCTCTGGTTTGTAACGGATCCCGTAACGATGCGCCGCCGACAGGCAACAACAACCCACCGGCAGAGCAGACCGATTATAGTGGCAACCGCGTACGCGCGGGCGGAGAAAAGCCGTCGTGGCGTCAGATGGGGGCACGTCATGCTTGTGGGCGGGGAACTGGTCCGGGAATAACGCTCACCGTAGGGGCGGCTCGCTGCAAGTCCCGAGCCTCGTCGAGGGGCGAGCCGCCCTCACAGGCGCCTGTCCCTCGCGGGTCGCTCACGAGCGACCCCTACATCGCTTCCCGCCGCTGCCCACACACATGACTCGCCGGCGGTGCCTCGACGGGGCTGGCATGGCACCGGGCACACGAGGTTGACGGTCCCCCGTTTCTCGAAAGAGTTCAGGCGAAGTCACGATCCCCTCGTGACTTCGCCTGAACGTGATGGCGGTGCGAACCTACCCGACAGGAGCCGTCAGGTCGCGTCGTGATGGGCCGGTACCTGGGCTTGCGAACCGTCGCCGGGGCGGTTGCCGGCCTCGAAGTACAGGTGCGCGTCGCGGACGGAAACGGTGATGATGTCCTTGCCTTCGTAGCTGCCGCGGAGGACCTCCTCGGAGAGGTAGTCCTCGATGAGGTTCTCGACGGTGCGACGCAGGGGCCGCGCGCCGAAGTCGGGGTTGTACCCCTTGTCGATCAGGAGCTGCTTGGCGTCGTCGTTGACGATCAGCTCCAGCCCCTTCTCGGTCAGGCGGCGGCGGATCTTGTTCAGTTCGAGGTCCACGATCTGGTTCATGTCGTCGCGCGTGAGGCTGCGGAACATGATCGTGTCGTCGAGTCGGTTGAGGAACTCGGGCCGGAAGTGCCGCTCGACTTCTTTCATCAGGGCGGTCTTCATCTGCTCGTAGTCGGCCTGCTGGCCCTTCTGGCGGAAGCCCATGCCGGCCTTGTTGGTGATGATGTTGGCGCCGAGGTTGCTCGTCAGGATGAGCACCGTGTTGCGGAAGTCGATGCGGCGGCCGAACGAGTCGGTCAGGCGGCCCTCTTCCATGATCTGAAGCAGCATGTTGTGCACGTCGCCGTGGGCCTTCTCGATCTCGTCCATGAGGATGACCGCGTAGGGGCGGCGGCGGATGCGTTCGGTGAGCTGCCCGCCCTCTTCGTAGCCGACGTAGCCGGGCGGCGCGCCGATCAGGCGGCTCACGTTGTGCTTCTCCATGTACTCGCTCATGTCGATCTGGAGCAGCGCGTCTTCGCTGCCGAACATGAACTCGGCCAGGGCCTTGGACAGCTCGGTCTTGCCGACGCCGGTCGGGCCGATGAACAGGAAACAGCCCATGGGCCGCCGCGGGTCTTTGAGGCCGCTACGGCTGCGGCGGAGGCTCTTGGCGATGGCCTTGATGGCCTCGTCCTGGCTGACGATGCGTTTGTGCAGCTCAGTTTCCATGCGCAGGAGCCGCTCGGTCTCCTCGCTTTCCAGGCGCGTCAGCGGCACGCCCGTCATTTTCGATACCACCTCGGCCACGACCTCGGCGTCCACGACGCCGTCGACTTCCTTGGCCGAATCGCGCCAGCCGGCCAGGAGCTCGTCCTTGCGGGCCTTCAGGTCGTCGATCTTGTTGCGAAGCTCGGCGGCCTGCTCGTAGGCGCTGCGGGCCACGGCCTCTTCCTTCTCGCCGTTGAGCCGCTCGATCTCCGTCTCGATCTCCGCCACGTCCGGCGGACGGGTCATCGCCTTCAGGTGGATCCGCGCGCCGGCCTCGTCGATCACATCGATGGCCTTGTCAGGCAGGCAGCGGCCGGTGATGTAGCGGTTCGAGAGCTCGACCGACGCGCGCAGCGCGCCGTCGGTGATCTGCACCCGGTGATGCGCCTCGTAACGGTCGCGCAGGCCGCGAAGAATCTCGATGGTCTGTTCGGCCGTCGGCGGCTCGACGATGATCGTCTGGAACCGGCGTTCCAGGGCTCCGTCTTTCTCGACGTACTTGCGGTACTCGTCGAGCGTCGTGGCGCCGATGCACTGGATTTCGCCGCGGCTGAGGGCCGGTTTCAGCACGTTCGAGGCGTCGATGGCCCCTTCCGCGCCGCCGGCGCCCACCAGCGTATGCAACTCGTCAATGAACAGGATGATGTTCTTCGCGCGGCGGACCTCGTTCATCACCGCCTTGATCCGTTCCTCGAACTGGCCGCGGTACTTTGTCCCCGCGACCATCAGCGCCAGGTCCAGCACCACGATCCGGCGGCTGCGGAGCAACTCCGGCACGCTGCCGTCGACGATCGCCTTGGCCAGCCCCTCGACGATGGCCGTCTTGCCCACGCCGGCCTCGCCCAGCAGCACGGGGTTGTTCTTCGTCCGACGGCACAGCACCTGCATCAGCCGCTCGATCTCGTTCACGCGGCCAATCACCGGGTCCAGCTTGTTCTGCGCGGCCAACTCCGTGAGGTCGCGTCCGAAGCTGTCCAGGGCGGGCGTCTTGCTCTTGCCGCGAGCGCCCTTGGCGCCCGGCTGCCCGCGTTCGTTGCCCTGGCCGAACTCCGGCGGCTGACCGCCGAACTCGGTTTCCTCGGTCATCTCGGCCGTGGCGCCGAGGAGCTTCAGCACCTCCTCGCGGACCTCGTCCAGACGCAGACCCAGGTTCATCAGCACCTGGGCGGCCACGCCGTCCTGCTCGCGCAGCAGGCCCAGCAGCAGGTGCTCGGTCCCGACGTAGTTGTGGCCCAGCATCCGGGCTTCTTCGATGGCGAACTCGATGACCTTCTTGGCGCGCGGCGTCTGAGGCAGCTTGCCCATCGTGACCATCTGCGGACCGCTCTTGACGATCTTCTCGACCTCGATGCGAATCTTCTTCAGGTCGATGCTCATGTTCTTCAGACAGTTGGCCGCCACGCCGCTGCCTTCCTTGACCAGGCCCAGCAGCAGATGCTCGGTCCCCACGTACTCGTGGTTGAACCGCTGGGCCTCCTGGTTGGCCAGGGCCATCACCTTGCGGGCTCTGTCGGTGAATCGTTCGAACATTCGAGGTTTCCTTCCCAGGGCCGGGCGACCGCGGCTGCGGCCGCACACAAACCCGCTGTTAGCAACATGTTACAAGGTGCCCGGCACCCCAGTCACGCTACCGGACAGCCATACGGCAACTATTGTACACGCCTGGCGGTCCGTCGGCAAGCGCCACCGGAGGCGCAGGGACCGACCCAGACTGTATCGGCCAGAACCGCTCGCCCCCTTCGCCCGAAGATCGCGATTTTCAGTGCGAAAACGGGCAAAGGGCCGGCGCCGGCCCGGCCGATAAAAGACTATCCGGCCCACCACGGCGGCAACGCCGGGTGACGGGGACGCCGCTGTTGAAGGGCGGCTCGCCCCTCGACGAGGCTCGGGACTTGCAGCGAGCCGCCCCTACGGTGAACGAGGCGAGAGGTTTGCCTGCTCGACCCTCACCGCCCCTCGACTGCGCTCGGGGCACCTCTCCCTGCGAACAGGGAGAGGAGTCTGTGCAGCGGTTGACCGGGCGCTGGCGGCGCGGGAAGATATGTGGTGGGATACCGTAGGCCTGTCGGACACCGAGGAAGAGTCAGTGCGGAGGGCGTGCTGGTGCGGAGAGCGATTGCGTACGGGCTGGTGGCGGTGATCGTGGGCGGCATTCTGGCCGTGATGATCGGCTGGACCCTGGCGACGAGCGAGCCGGCGGGGTACACGCGGCCGGACGACTTCACCGCGCAGCAACTGAGCGACGAGGCGGCGAAGTTCAACGCCGCCGCGGCCAGGATTCACAACACCATCACCGACGCCTCGGGCGGCACGCCGCTGGACATCACGCTGACCGATGCGGCGATCAACGGTTACATCCGGAGCCTGCCGCCGGACCAGTTGCGGCAACTGCCGTCGGCGTTCGACAACCCGCAGGTGGTGTTCCGCGACGGGGAAGTGGTGCTGATGGGCGACGTGTACGTGAAGGGTCGCAAGGCGGTGGCGTCGATGCACCTGGCGGCCGAGGTGACCGAGGACGGGGACCTGCGGCTGGAGATGCGGACGACCAAGGCCGGTCGGCTGCCGCTGCCGGACATGATCAGCAACGACACGGTCGCTCACCTGGACCGGAAGATCGAGGACATGCAGTCGCGCGGCGAGGCCGTCGGCGGCGACGACCGCCGGGCCCAGGTCGCCGACGCCAAACTGATGGCCCTGATGAGCTTGCGCGGACTGCTGAAGGGCGAGCCCGTGACGCTGGAAACCCGTCGGCAACGGTTGAAGCTGGACGCACTGGAAATCCTGGACGGGCGGATCCACGTCGTGGGGCGGAACGTCGAAAAACCCGCGGAGTGATCAGTCGATGTCGGCCACGGTGTCGTCGGCCTCGGCGGACACTTCGCCGAGGGCCTCCAGGGCGCGGCGGGCGGCTTTCTGCTCGGCCTCTTTTTTGCTCAGGCCCCAGGCGCTCGGGAACCGGCGGCCGTCCAGCACCACGGCCACCTCGAACGCCTTGCTGTGGTCCGGGCCCTTCTCGTCGAGCACCTCGTAGTTGGGCGTCTGGCCCACCTTGTGCTGGGCATATTGCTGCATCATGCTCTTGTAGTTCAGCTCGTGGGCCCCTTCGGCCACGCGGTCAATCTCCGGCTCCATGAGCCGCAGCACCAGGCGACTGGCCACGTCGAACCCGCCGTCGATGTACACGGCGCCGATGAGGCTTTCCAGGGCACAGGCCGAGAGGCTCGAGGGCAGGCCGCCCTCGGTTTCCATGCCCTTGCTCAGGAACAGCAGCTTGTCGATGCCCAGCCCCGTGGCGACGGTAGCGCACGTGCTGCGACTCACGACGACGCTCTTGATCCGCGTCAGGTCGCCTTCGGTGAACTTTGGATAGCGACGGAACAGTTCCTCGCAGACCACCAGGCCCAGCACGGCGTCGCCGAGGAACTCGAGACGTTCGTTGCTGTCGAGGTAGTGCGGCGCCACGCTGGCATGCGTTAACGCCTTGACCAGAAGGGACTTGTCCGAGAACTGGTATCCCAGAATCTGCTCACAGCCGACAACTGCCTCGTCGCGCGATTCGGCCAACCGGGTTCGTCCTTTCCATCGAGGGAGCGCCCCTGACGCCAGGCGCGGTCTTACGAAGGCCCATTCTAAAACGCCGCCGCCGCCTTGTCAACGCGGCGCGCCCCCCGCCGGCAACAAAAGAAACGGGCGTCCCGCAGGTGGGGACGCCCGTCTGAACTGGACATTTGGCGTAGAGAACCCGTGGCACAGCCGGCCTCGGGCGTGCCGGTGATTACTTCAGCCCGGCCGCCGCGCGCAACTTGGCCGCCATGTCGGTCTTTTCCCACGTGAACCCGGCCTCGTTGCGACCGAAGTGGCCGCCCGACGACGTCTGCGTGTAGATCGGCCGACGCAGGTTCAGGTGCTTGATCATCTCCTGCGGCCGCAGCGGGAACGTCTTGCGGATCAACTGGCAGATCTTGGTTTCGCTGATCTTGCCCGTGCCGAAGGTGTCCGCCTTGACCGAAAGCGGATCGGCGACGCCGATGGCGTAGCTGAGCTGCACCTCGCACCGGTCCGCCAGACCGGCGGCCACGACGTTCTTGGCCACGTACCGGGCCATGTACGCCGCCGAACGGTCCACCTTCGACGGGTCCTTGCCGCTGAAGGCGCCGCCGCCGTGACGGCCCATGCCGCCGTAGGTGTCCACGATGATCTTGCGGCCGGTCAGGCCGGTGTCCCCGTGCGGGCCGCCCGTCTCGAACCGGCCCGTCGGGTTGATGTGGTAGATCGTGTCCTTGTCCAGCATCCCCTTCGGGAACACCGGCTTGATCACCTTGTCGATGATCTGCTTGCGGACCGACGGCTTGTTGGTGTCCACGCTCGGGTGATGCTGCGTGGAGATGACCACGGTGTGGACGCGGCACGGCTTGTCGCCGCAGTATTCCACGGTCACCTGGCTCTTGCCGTCCGGGCGGACCCACGGCAGGATCTTCTTCTGCCGGACCTCGGCCAGGCGCAGCACGAGCTTCTGCGCCATCTCGATCGGCATCGGCATCAGCTCTTTGGTCTCGCGGCAGGCATAGCCGAACATCAGGCCCTGATCGCCGGCGCCGCCGGGATCCACCCCGCGGGCGATGTCCGGGCTCTGCCGGTTCAGGCTGATCAGGATGCCGCAACTATCGGCGTCGAAGCCGATCCCGGCCTCGGTGTAGCCGATGTCGCGGATCGTCTGGCGGACGATGTCGCGCACGTTCACCTGGGCCTTGGTCGTGACCTCGCCGGCCACGACAACCAGGCCCGTCGTGACGAGCGTCTCGCATGCCACGCGGCTGGACGCGTCCTCGGCCAGCATCGCATCCAGAATCGCATCGGAAATCCGGTCCGCCACCTTGTCCGGGTGGCCCATCGTCACCGACTCGCTCGTAAAGTAATGATGCTCCGGCTCCGGCCCGCAGGCGCACCGGGCACATCCCTTCCCAGCCTTCTTCGACGTCTTCGCCACGCACAGTCTCCTTATGAAAAGGGTTCACGTCCTCTCAAGCCCGTTAAGTATACTCGCCCGCCGTCGCCGTTCAAGCCCGAATCTGCGGCCAAGGCCAAGGGGACATGCGGGGATGCACGTCATGCTTGTGGCGGGCAACGGGTCTGGGAATAGCGCCGATCGCAGGGGCGGCGCGATGGGAGGGCCGGCGCGAGCGGGCGGATTCGAGGGTCAGTCGATCTCGCGGCGGTTGAAGAGGAACGTGCCGACGAGGAGCACGAAGGCGACGTATCCGACGGTGTAGAGGCCGACCCAGCCGGTGTAGGCCCAGAGACCCTCGAAGGCGGGCTCGTCGGCCATGGCGGCCGAGACCTGGTTGACGATGTCGAAGTTCTGGAGGAACGGGAGCAGATGGGCCGCCGGGGTGACGGTGTCGCGGACCAGGGCGGTCGAGTGCCGCACGGCGTCGGTGAGGAACTCCGTGAGGTGGCCGACCAGGTAGAGGCCGAAGGTGACGATGACGGCCAGGACGCGGCTGAAGCCTGCGCTGAGGACGACGGCCACGGCGGCGAGGATGGCCCCGCGGTAGAGGATCATGACGCAGGCCGGCAAGGTGCTGGCGGCGTGGTTCCACATTTTGGCCTGGAATTCGAGGACCGGGGCACTCTGGCTCATGCTGAAGGCACCGTGTCGCTCGGCAGGCATGGCTCCGTTGTAGACCTTGACGTAGGTGGTGAGGAAGACCAGCAGGGCGAGGACGGCCGTGGCGGCGGCCAGGGCCAGAACGATGCCGGCGAATTTCCCGACGAGCAGTTGCCAGCGTGCGACGGGCTTGGCCAGCAGGGCCAGGACGGTTTTGGACTCCAGTTCCTCGGCGACGCTGCTGGCGGCCGTGAGGGCCACCAGGAACACGATGGCCAGGGCCGAGGTGTGCAGGGCCAGGTCCTTGAACAGGACGACCTCGTCGGCGAACCCGAAGAGCGGCACGACCATCATCAGCAGGAGCACGGCGGCGGCCAGGGCCAGGACGAGGATGAAGACGGGCTGGCGCACGACCTCGCGGAAGGTGTTGATCGAGATGGCAGCGATGCTTTGCACGCGACTCCTCCGGTCCCGCGGGACGGTCCGCCGTCGGGGCCGCCTTACTTTACCCGGCGGCGGCGGCAAAGGCAAGATGCGATGGTTCAGTTCGACGGGCTGTTAGGTCTTGAATCGCCGTAGGGGATGGCCTATCATAGCCTGTTACGACGTATAGCGGCAACACCCACAGGGAAGGATCCGAAAGCCATGAGCGAACTGCCGGAGGAGATTCGGCGGCGAGTCGAGCGGGACCTCGAGGCCTTGAAGCGCGGGGCGGTGGAGATCTACTCGTGCGAGGAGCTGGGCGTGCGGCTCGGGGAGAGCTACCAGACGGGTCGGCCCCTGCGCGTCAAGCTCGGGATGGATCCGACGGCCCCGGACATTCACCTGGGGCACACGGTAGTGCTGCGCAAGATGCGGCAGTTTCAGGACCTGGGCCACAAGGCGGTGCTGATCATCGGGGACTACACGGCTCGCGTGGGCGACCCGTCGGGCCAGAACAAAACGCGGCCGGTGTTGTCGCCGGAGGCCATCGACGCTCACGCCGAGACGTACCTGGCCCAGGCGGGGAAGGTGCTGGACCTGGCGCCGGAGAAGCTGGAGGTCCGCCGCAACAGCGAGTGGCTGGCGAAGCTGTCGTTCGCGGACGTGATCCGGCTGACGAGCAAGATGACGGTGGCGCGGATGCTGGAGCGAGACACGTTCGCGTTGCGGCACAAGTCGGGCGACCCGATCGGCATTCACGAGTTTCTGTACCCTCTGATGCAGGGGTACGACTCGATGATGATCGAGGCGGACGTGGAACTGGGCGGCACGGACCAGACGTTCAACAACCTGGTGGGTCGCGACCTTCAGCGTGACGCCGGGCAGAAGCCGCAGATCGTGATGATCATGCCGATCCTGGTGGGTCTGGACGGCGTTCAAAAGATGTCCAAGAGCAAGGGCAACTATATCGGCGTGACGGATGCGCCGGCCGACATGTACGGCAAGGCGATGAGCATTCCGGACGAGCTGATGGGGAACTATTACGAGTTGCTGACGTCGGTGTCGGCCGACGAGCGCCGCGAGCTGACGGGGGGCAAGGTGCACCCGCGTGAGGCGAAGGCGCGTCTGGCGCGGACGATTGTGGAGCAGTTCCACGGTCCGGAGGCGGCGGCCGCGGCGGCCGCGGAGTTTGACCGCGTGTTCGCCCAGAAGGAGCAGCCGACGGAGATGCCGGAGGTGACGGTCGGGGCGGGCGAGTTGGGCGAGGGGGGCATCTGGATCGCGCGGCTGATCGGCCTGTGCGGTTTCGCCCGGAGCAACGGGGAAGCGATGCGGCTCGTGCAGCAGGGCGGTGTGACGCTGGACGAGCAGACGATCGCGGACCCGAAGGGGAACGTGACGTTTGCCGACGGGGCGGTGCTGAAAGTGGGCAAGCGCCGCTTCGCGCGGCTGAGGGTGAGATGAGTGCAGGCAAGGTGTTTCGCATGCCTGACGGGGCAGGCATGGCACCCGGCCACGCGGATGTGTAGGGTGGGTCCACCGGACCCACGCGGATGTGCAGACCGTAGGGTGGCTGCTCGCAGCCACGCGGAGACTATGAAACTTCCGAAACTTGATCCTCAGAAGCAGTACGACGGGCTCTACGTGGTGGATTTCGGCGACACGGCGGGCGTGGGCTACACGGCCGAGGAAGTCGCCATGCTGCTGGAGAGCGACCGGTATCGCGACGCGCGGGTGTACAAGGTACACCGGATGCTGCCGGACGGAACGGTGGAGCTCAAGGGCGTGTCGTCGCGTCGGTTCGACGCGGAGTCGGCGTTCGTGTTCTGCTCGCGCGATGCCGAGCGGGCGTCGAAGGATTTCGACGACCTGGCGGCGCTGGCCGAGCGCGATCCGTTGCCGTGCAAGGCGCGGCTGGTGTACGGCGGGCTGGGCTACCAGCCGGCGTTTCCGTGGGTGACGGCGATACTGTACCCGGCAGAGTACGAGGACGAACTGAGCGCCTGGCTGCTGAAGCACGACGTGCGCGCGGGCGAGACGGTGGACGCGGGGATCAGCCACGCGACGGTGGTGGCGAACAATCTTCAGGTGCGCCGTCACGCGCAGTTGGCCAGCCAGGCGTGGCGCGCCAGCCGCAGCCGCGACGAGGTGCTTCGCAGCGTCGGCCGGGCGGTGCAGCGGTAGGATTGGGGGGGGGCACGATCATGCTGGCAGGCAGGATACGTCACAAGATGGCGCTGGCGGTCACGACGTTCGCGTTGCGGCACCTCGGGCCGAAGCGGCCGTACGAAGGCGAGGTCGAGGAGGCGGCGCGAGAGGACTGGAAGTCGTCGATGCGGCGGCTGGGCCTGAGGCGGCACACGCCGTGGCACGACCGGTTCCGGCAGTCGTGGATTCGGATTCGCCGGGATCGGTAGGACACCGGCGCGGAGCACGCGCGCGGGTCCGGGGATACGCCCCCTCCATGCTGTCGACTCCTCTCCCCTTCTAAGGGGAGAGGGTGGCCCGAAGGGCCGGGTGAGGGGGCGCGGCAGAGAACGCCGCGCGTGCGGAGGACCTTCTCCGCTCGACCCTGACCGCCCCTCGACGGCGCTCGGCCGCTCTCCCTGCAAGCAGGGCGAGGGGTGGTGGTGCGTGCTTCGCATACGCATGCCCGACAAGCGCGTGGGTCCGGGGGACCCACCCTACATATTCCGTCGGTCGTCGCCTCTTGCCTGGAAGCGACGACCGGCGGACACGGGACACGGGAACTCATGGACAGCCAGGCACCGAAAGGGTTGGTCGTGTTGAATCATGCAATCGTCGGTTGCGGGGTCATCAGCAACATTCACGGCACGTGTCTGGGGATGGTTCGCGGCAGCCGGCTGGCGGCCGTGATGGACATCGTGCCCGAGAAGGCGAAGGCCCTCGGCGAGAAGTACAACGTGCCCTACTTCACCGACCGGGACCAGATGCTGCGCGAGGTGCCGATCGACGTGGTCCACGTCTGCACGCCGAGCGGCAACCACCATGAGATTGCGATGTGGGCGGCGGCCAACCGGAAGCACTGCTTCTGCGAGAAGCCGATGGACGTGACGCTGGAGGCGATGGACCTGATCACCGCGGCGTTCAAGAAGAGCGGCACGTACTACGGCGGCTGCTTCATGAACCGGTTCAACCCGCCGGCGCAGTTGTTCAAGAAGGCGGTGGAGTCGGGACGGTTCGGTCGCGTGACGACGGCGTCGGCGCAGTGCCTCTGGGGGCGGACGCAGGAGTATTACGAGTCGGGCGACTGGCGCGGGACGTGGGAGCTGGACGGCGGCGGTTGCCTGATGAACCAGGCGGTTCACTACGTGGACCTGATCCAGTGGCTGGTGGGGAGCCCGGTGAAGTCGATCCGGGCGTACACGGGTCTGCTGGCACACGAGCGGATCGCCGTGGAGGACACGGCGGTGGCGATCCTGAAGTTCGCCAACGGGGCGCTGGGCGTGATTCACGGCACGACGGCCGCGTACCCCGGCCCGCACGGAACCGTGGAGGTCTGCGGCGACAAGGGCAACGCCAGCTACGACGGGAAGATCATCCGGTGGAAGTTCGCGGACGAGCAGGCCGAGGACAAGACGATCCTGGAGACCGGCGGCGTGCCGCCCGCGGCGAAGCCGGCCGACGGCGCGACCACTGGCAGCGACCCGGCGGCCCTGGGCGCGTACCATGTGATGTTCACGCGCGCGTTCCAGGAGTTCAGCGACGCGATCCAGTCGGGCACGCCGAACGCCCTGGGCACGGCTGAGCACCGCAAGGCCGTCGAGATCATTCTGGGCATCTACGAATCGGCCCGCCGCGGAGGCGAAGAAGTGCGTCTGCCGCTGAAGAAGAGCGCGATCCCCGTGCCGATGAGCCTGCCCGCCGGTTACGCCGAGAAGGTGAAGGGCGCGATCCATCCGACGCTGCCGGAGGCGATGGTGACGTTCCGCAAGAAGCGGGCGTCGGCGAAGAAGGGTGCCAGGGGCAAGAGCGCCAAGGCGAAGTCGAGCGGCAAGGCGGCCAAGGCCACGGCGAAAAAGAGCCCGAAATCGGCCCGCAAGGCCAAGCGAGGGAGGAAATAGCGTCGCAGGCGCGTGGGCGGCGGCTCGCGAGGTGCCCCCTGCGATTTTCGCGTGGCTGCCCCTCGGCAGTGCTCGGGAACTGCGTCAAGCAGCCACCCTACGGGGCTGTGCGACAAACGCGTGGGTCCGGGGGACCCACCCTACATACTCCTCTCCCCTTCTAAGGGGAGAGGGTGGCCCGAAGGGCCGGGTGAGGGGGACACCGGAGAGAACGGTGCGCGTGTGGAGGGCCGTCCCTGCTCGACCCTCACCGCCCCTCGACTACGCTCGGGGCCCCTCTCCCTGCAAGCAGGGCGAGGGGTGAAGGTGCGTGCGTTGCACGCGCTGTCTGACAACAGTCCGCGTGGGTCCGGGGGACCCACCCTACATGTCTTACGATCCATCAGGAGTTGTTCTCTCATGCCCATGGGCGTTGTAGCGATTGTCGGTCGGCCGAATGTCGGCAAGTCGAGTCTGCTGAATTGTCTGGCGCGGCAGCGGATCGCGATTGTCGATCCGACGGCCGGCGTCACGCGCGACCGCGTGTCAACGATCATCGAGTTCGACGGCAGGTATTTCGAGCTGGTGGACACCGGCGGCATGGGCATCGAGGACGCCGACGCGCTGACGGCCCAGGTGGAGGAGCAGATCACGCGGGCGCTGGACGAGGCGCACCTGGTGCTGATGGTGGTGGACGTGCGCGAGGGCGTGACGCCGCTGGACAAGCTGGTGGCCGAGCGTCTGCGGAAACAAGCCAAGCCCGTGATCCTCGTGGCGAACAAGGCCGACAGCGACAAGCTGGACCAGGAGGCCCCGAACTTCTACGCGCTGGGGCTGGGCGATCCGCTGTGCGTGTCGGCGACGGAGCACCGACGGCGAGAGATGCTGATGGAGACGATTCTGTCGCGGCTGCCCGAGCCGGGCGAGGACGAGCGTCCTGCGGAGTCGGCGATGCGGATCGCGATTGTCGGGAAGCGGAACGCGGGCAAGAGCACGTTCATCAACGCGCTGGCCGGCGAGCCGCGCGTGATCGTCAGCGAGGTGCCGGGCACGACGCGCGACAGCGTGGACATCCGGATCGAGAAGGACGGGCTGGTCTACACGGTGGTCGACACGGCGGGGCTGCGGAAGAAAGCGAAAGTCAAGGGCGACATCGAGTACTACAGCCGCGTGAGGGCCGAAGAGGCCATCCGACGGGCCGACGTCGT
>OFEK01000839.1_pt1 | contig 25810 bp, 22 predicted proteins | sample 1521131 | NCBI WGS metagenome assembly OFEK01 (sample SAMN05720209, study PRJEB24109) | activated sludge metagenome | isolation source: Anaerobic digester | place: China | collected 2015-12-16
TAATTTCAAATAACAATTTCAAATAAGGACGGAAATTATATGGATATTCAAGTTATTCCGGTCAGGTCCATGACTGACTTAAAAAAATTTATAATGCTTCCCTGGGGAATATATAAAGGAAACAGCAACTGGGTTCCTCCTCTTATCAGAGATATGAAAAAAAATCTGGCTCCGCTGATTAATCCCGATAAACGGGAAAAAGAGTGTGAATTGTTTATTGCCATGCTGGAAGGAAAACCTGTGGGAAGGATATATGCAGGGATAAACAGGCTTCTTAACGAAAAAAAGAATGCACAGATGGGGTATTTTTCTCTATTTGAATGCATAGATAATATTGAAGTTGCAAAATCCTTATTTGATACAGCATTTTCCTGGTTTAAGGAAAAGGGTATAAATCTTGTAAGAGGACCGGTCTCCACTGAAGGTGCAGATCTGGATGAAAGCAAGGGCCTTCTCATAGATTGTTTTGATCGTCCCCCAGTGCTCATGAATTCTTATAATCCAGAGTATTATATCCGCCTTTTTGAAGAGTATGGGTTGGAAAAAGATTATGATGTCTTTGCCTATTACCTGGACCCTGATAAGATCTTTAGCAAAAACCCATCAAAAGTACTGGATTATGCTAAAAGAAAATATGATTTCAGGGTTGATTCTTTGAACCTAAAGAATCTAGATAAGGAACTTGAAGATATAAAATACATCCTTGATCTTGCTATTCCTGCCGAATGGTCGGACCTGGCAGCTCCCGATATGGATGAAGTCAGGTCAATAGCTAAAAGCTATATATCATACGTTGATCCTGACCTGGTTGCAATTGCAAGAACCAATAACAACAGGGCAATAGGATTTGCAGTTGCTTTACCCGATTATAATCAGCTTCTGATTCACCTTAACGGGCGTATAAACCCTATTTCCATACTAAAGTATGCATATTATAAGAAAAGAATTAATGGTGCCCGCGTATTTATAATGTTTGTAATTCCTGAATACAGAAAGAAAGGTGTTTCCTTTGCAGTTTATCATTATGCCTTTAATAATGGAGTGAAAAAAGGATATACCTGGGGTGAAGGCTCAACTATAGGTGAAGAAAATGTTAATATGCGTAATGATATAGAAAGCATAGGTGGTCAACACTATAAAACATATAGAATTTTCAGGAAAGAATTGGCTTAGGAGTACAGCTCATGTATCTACCATAATGAATATTCCACTGTCTAGAACACTATACCAGTTGGTTCTCCAGTTTCATCAATAATTATTACGCCCGAATTATTATGCCCGGGCTGGGATACTCCAACCTGGGCATATGACATACTCATAAAATAATATAATTTAAACTGCAACCTATTTTTGTACATCTTCTACTTCATCACCAACATCAACATCAATAAATTGCTCATTGATAAAATCTTCATCAAGAATCGCTGCTTCATTAAAGCTTACGTTTTCAATATATCCGCCTTTTTTTACTTTATACTCTATACCTCTCCATGTAACATAAGGCCTGTTAAATGCATATAATAGATAAAAAGTACCAAATAAATCAAAAAACAGAGCCATAGGCAGGTCCACTGACAACACCTTGTTCATGGTAACTTTCCTGTGAAATAATCCATGTACCGTCCTAAAGGCCATATAGAATAATGAAAGGTACAGGAGCTTCTCATTTTGTGTTAGTACAGCAATTATAAATAATACCCAATACCATGAAAGAATTATTATAAATGCAGGCAGGTCTACTGCTATATGGGTCTTTATCCCTACCGCTATTCTTTTTGCATAGTTAAACGACTTCTCCCTTGCTATACGGTCCACATGGCATTCAAGAAATGGGCCAAGAACAAGCTTATATCCCATTTTATAAAGAGTGTTCCCAAGATGAAGGTCTTCCAGCAAAGAGCCGCCAAAAGCTTCAAGTCCACCAATTTCCTGAAGAAGTTTTTTTCTCATACCAAAAGCAGCTCCTGTAGCTCCTACATCAAACCCCATCTTTGTTAAAAATGCCCATATGAAATCAGTTTCACTATTCTGTACAAAAGTAAAAAACCTTGTCCAAAAATCACTTCCTCCAATATTTATCTGTCCGCAAGTTGTGATTCCAACTTTTTCATCAGCCAGCGGTCTTGTCATTTTAGCAATAAAATCAGGTTTAATTCTTATATCACTGTCTATAAATATTACTATATCATACTTTGCCAGCTTCATACCATTAACCATGTTGGAGCTTTTACCGTTCAACCCTTCCATAACAGGGTTTACAATAATTTCTATATCCCTGTCGTTGTATCGCTCTTTAAGTTTTTTTACAACCTTAATGGCAGGATCATCCGGTTCCTGAAAACTGAAAATATGCTGTACCTTTCCCCTATAATTTTGAATCATCCAACTCTCAAAGTTCTTCTCAAACTCGAAGTCCAAGTCTTTGATTGGATGGATTACAGTTACAGGTACATCAGCGTCTCCATCATTTGACTCAATAATAGTATTAGTCCAATGAAGGTGCAGGTACACAAATATTAACTGTGCAACCCAAAAAGAGCAGAACAAAATACCTAGCGCAACAGCAAAATACATCATATTAATGATTCCCCCATATTAATTTATTAGCCTCTTTTTAAACTGCAAATACCGGCTTTCTGTCTTCATGATGTAACTGGCTTTCGCTATCATTATATAATGTTTTTGCATTGTAGACAACATCTAAAAAATGATTTTGCTGCAAAATCTAAGCTGCTCTTAGTCATTGAAGTAATATTAAAGATAAGTTTTTGCAGCTTTTGAAGCATACCCCTTCTCAAATCTATCTCCATCATATCCAGGATCATCTTCAGGAATATCTAATAGTTTTACCTCTACTCCGCTCTTTTCTCTTGAAATTCGCCCTGCAAGCATAATTTTTACAGATTCCGTCAAAGCTTCAATTGGAGCAAGTGTATTGTTTCCGGTTTCCATATAATCACATATTCTATCGAGTAAAGCACCATAAATTTTTCCTGTATCAATACGGAACTGATATGTTCCTTTTGTAGTCATAATCACCATTTCAAAAGGCTGCCACAGCCCCTGGAAAGCATTGTATACAGCTGTTATTCCATTAGCGAATTTCACGAAAAATGTTTCACACATTTTCCCATCAACTTCACTTCTGCCTGCAAATGTACATGAAACTGCACCTGTACCTGCTATTCCTCCGATGGCTTCTACAATATGTATGCTATAGTTGAACTCATCTACACCGGAAGTCCCAAAAATGTTAAGAATCTTACCTCTCTCTTCTTCACTGGTGCTTGCAAATTTAACTACTTCTTCTGCATATCTGACTGAAGAACTACCTAAAATAACAGCGCCTTCTGCAACCAGCTGCTCTATTTTCCTGCAGTCTGCAAGGGAGCCTACTATGGGCTTGTCTATAAATACAGGCTTTTTGCGTTCTATAAAAGGTTTGATATATTTTATATGTTTATCCCAATTACATCCCTGTATAAAACCTACATCAACCATATCTGCCAGTTCTTCTACAGACTCGCAGCGTTTTTCCAGATTATAGTTTTTAATAAATCCCTGAACCTCGTCATCACCACGGAAGCCATCGTTATAAACTGCCACATAACGGGCACGATTCCCTTTCTTCAAATATTCCGAAAATGTCTTCGGGTGTGACACATCAATATTTACAACTCCAATTCTAATCATATCGCTGATTCTCCCTTTCTTCACCATATATAATCCTTCTCATTAATTTGAACAGGTGCTCCTGTTTTTATCGATTCATTTACCATAAAGCTTATAACTGCGGCTCTTGATGCCTTCACCAAGCCATTAGGACTTTCTGTATCATATACTATAGCATCTGCCAGCATATCCAATTCTATTGCATGGCCTTTGTCTACTTTGTCAAATTCCATATAAGTCTTTTTATGCCCTTCGAACCCATAATACTCCATTTTAGTAAAATCGTTTATAAATATAGCTTTCCCATCACAGTATATCTCTGTGGCTTCTTTAGGAAAATCAGGACAACCCGCACTGTTTATTAGTGTCGTCCCTATAGAACCGTCAGCAAATGTAATTGTAACAACACCACTATCAGGTATTTTTACTTTCTCAGGGTTGAGGAATGTCCCCCCTGAAGCAAAAACAGTAACAGGAGGAGCCTGTACTATTTCACATAACAGGTCAAAAATATGGCATCCTTCTCCAACAAAGCGTCCTCCACCTATTTCAGGCAGATGTGTCCAGTGCGATTCCCGGAATGGAGCCTGTATACGATGATATATCATCTTTTTACTCCCGTGCAGCTCATTATCAATAAGATCTCTGGCTTTTGTTACCATAGGTGCCATCCCTCTATTGTAGCCAACGGTATACTTTACTTTACTCCTTTTTACAGCTTCAACGACTGCTTTACACTGGTCACGGTTAAGGCCCATGGGTTTTTCACACATAACATGCTTACCTGCGTTCGCAGCCTTTATACTAAGCTCTGCATGTGAGTCATGACGTGTTGTAATAAATACTACATCTATTTCCCTGTCAGAAAGCAACCTATCTACATCCTTTGTCCAGTAAGCAGCTCCAGTACTCTCTGCTACTTCTTTTGCAGCATCTTCATATACATCCATGGCCGCATGAATTGTATATTTGGGATTACTCTTAAGTATGGGAATATGCATACCTTTAGCAAAACCTCCGCACCCAATAAGACCAACTTTCAAGCTTCTCATATCTCACCATTCCCTTTCATTTAATTTTGAATACAAACATCATGTATAACTGCCAATACATATATCATGCAAGACTGCTAATAGTTTTTTGCCAAATTTAAGCAAGATAAAAGTCAAAGCAGCTCCTAGTATTGATTATATAAGACATTGAATATAAATTCTTTACACTTTTTTAGCTATATTTTGAACATTTTGAACGGAAATCACAAATAGACATAAATATTATCTTTAACGCCATTTCTAAATTCGCTGGGAGAAATGCCTTCTTTTTTCTTGAAATACCTGCTGAAATAATGGATACTTTCGAAGCCTACCAGCTCAGATATCTGAGAAATGTTAAAATCAGAATACATCATAAGTTCTTTTGCTTTATCGAGACGCATGTTATTTATATACTGCATAGGAGAAATATTAAAAGTACTTCTAAATAGCTTGTTCAGATGTGCAGAACTTACAGCTCCTACATCCGCCAAGTTTTGAAGAGTTATGTCTTCAGCATACATCCGGTTCATATAGTCAAGGACTTTCCCAAGAACAAAACTACTTCCCTCTTTATCCTTAATTTCATTGTTCATACTGTTTTTTACCCGATCAATGTTTATTGAAAATGGATTTTCTTCATTTCTCATCAACTCCAGCAATACTCTGGTAAACCCTGTATTTACAATTTCCTTGTAAAGCACTGGTTTATGCAAGCCTTCCATTACAAGTTCCTCTAACTTCAAGTACATATTATGTGGTTTGCACTTTACCCTATAATCTAGTTCTGACAACTTTTCAGCAAAATTCTTGTCAAGAACGGTAAATTTAACTTCTATTGTACTTAATGGGATATTTCCCTGCGCTATCATCCCATGAACTATTTCGGGAGGGCAGAAATACACTTCATTTTCATCTGCAGTATACTCTTTCCCAGCAACATGCATTATACATTCGCCTTTTCTTATAAAAAACATGTGGTAGAATTGGTGGGTATGTTTTTCAAGAACCTTGTGATCATATTTGATTTTCGAAATCCACATTACATCAACCGGTAGTAAAATGTGCATATATTCTCCCTTCTGTTGTATCTGACACCACTTGAATTATAGACTTCAAATAATAGTATATACTATTGTACCTTTGTATTCAAGGGAGAATAACCTGGCAGGTGCATTTATCAAATTCGAAGAAATATTTACCAGGGGCTATCGTTACGGTGCCTAGAGCCTCCACTTATGCCCCTTACCAATATTTTCTTCAGATAAAGTAAATGCACCCTAACCTGGCGGAATAGAAAATGCGCCCCAGTTTTATTTGCTTATTCAATCCATCAAATTTTCTATAAGCCTGTTTTGGTTTTCATCTATCCATGACAATAAATGCTTCATACCTTCAGTCAGCATTTTAATAGAAAGTGCTTCAGGTATTTTTTTAAGTGCCTGCACTCTACTATGCATCAGCCTGGCTCGGATAAAATACGGTATATTTTTGATCTCCTCCTCTAAAACAGGAAGGCTGACATTTTGAGAATAACCTTTTATAAACAGTCTCATTCCTTCTAAATCAAAGATATATCCTGTAGCTAATGAAAATATATTATTTCCTGTTAAGTTTTCATTTCTTTTTGAAGAAAAATATATTATGCCATCTGTGATATCGCGTATACGAGGTTGAAGGCTTACCCAGTCAAAGTCAAATAACCCACTTATTTTACCATTCATGTACTTAACATTGGCAGGGTGGTAATCCCCATGAATCAGTAATTTGGGCAAGCTATAATAAACTTCGTCGTTTATATGCATGTTTACAAGCTTTGCCTGCTCCAATATATATTCAAGAGTTTTCCTTTCTTCCACTGTTATAGTATTGATGCTCTTTTCTATTATTCGCGAAACCTCATGTATAATTATGGAAGGGTCGTCATAGCGAGGCAAATTCCTCAGAGTCTGTGGTGTGAATCCATTTACAGCTGAATGAAGTCTTCCAAGAAAACCTCCGGCTTCCTCAACATCATTTTTACCATTATAATCATTTTCACCGTCACCTTCAATGCTATCTGCGCAATTACCTTTGCCATCACCTACATTGTAGTCCCTATTATCACCCGGGTTGCTGCCTATAAAAGGATATACCTGGTAAACCCTATTATGGCAGCTATACCAGCATAGGTGGTTTAAAGTCTTTAACGGTACGGGAACAGGTATGCCTTTTGAGAAAACATGGTTCAGGTACTCTTCTTCAAAAAGCATTTGTTCTTCAGATGAATATTTGGAACTTCTTTCCCGTATTACCAAGCTTGGTGAAGCCACGACAAGATAATTCTTATTGGCGGTTCCATTTGCTATAGGAAGAACTTCATCAAAATCCTTTATGCTAAATGCTTCTAATATAGATTTTAAATTTTCACTGCTTAACGAATTTTTAAACATATTTTTCATTTCACCAACGACTCATAATGTTTACTCTCTTTATATATTCCACCACTTTCCAGGTAGAACTCCTCATCAAGGCTAAAAATTCCATCTACTGTTTCTATCCATTCAGCACCATAACATGGATGGTATTCCTTCATTTTCTTCCAGTTGCAATAATTCTGGTGTCCATTGCTTTCAAGCACCCCAATTTTCATACCAGGTAATGGTGAGAGCCTGGCAGCTACGTTTTTATTCCAGTCTACCATAACAGGATTAACTGTTAAATCAGCGCAAAAGCATGGTACTCCTCTCTCATGAGCAATTTTAGCAATTTTAAAACTCATACTCATAGTTTTTGCAATAGGCTTTAGTGCAATTGCACTATATCCCAGGTCAATTCTTTCAATTGCATCCATATCTGAATGGGCACTTTCATCTGCTGCCAATCTTACAGGTACATCACTTACATCAATTTTGTATTCTTCTGGAAAAGGTTCTTCAAGAAGAATAATCCTCTCAAGAGCACCTATTTTATCTGCATAGTCAAGCAGCTTCATAAGTCTGTCCCTGCTGTCATACCGGCCATTTGCATCTAAATAATAGGGAATCCTCCCATTTTCAGTATAAGGTATTTTTATATCTTTCACAGCATTATGAATTTCGGTAAGTCGCTGTTTATCCCACTCCAGCATTTTATTTAAATTTCCGTCTCTTTCAGGGTCAGATCCAATTTTAATTTTAAGGAAGAAATACCCATCATCTACTGTCTTTTTTATGCCATCCATTGATACCCCATATGTAATTAATGGTATTGAAGCTAGTTTATCATGCTTGAAAGACAAAGCAGGCTTAACTTCTTCAGGAATCATATCATCAAAATTGCTTATGCCTTTTTCTTTGCAATAAACTATCCAGGCCGCATTATCAACGGCTACAAGTGAATTTAATGCAAATGTCATTCGCAGTTTGTCGTTATTTGTTATTTTTCTGCCATATTCATAAGTCAAAGGCAAAAGCTGTTCTAGAAGTTCTATGGGAGTTTTGAAACTTAAATCTCTGGCTTTTTGTAAAGCAAATTCAGTCATAAGAAACATGGCACTGTTACCCGCTGCCTGTGAGTTTGCTGCAAAGACTGCCGCATCAGACCAAAGAACACTCTGGACTCCTAGACCCGTACCCCTTTTTCCCGATTCACTTTCAAGAAGGGCTACAACCTGCCACAATTCACTAAGATAACCTCCTTTAAAACCAAAAGGAGCCAATAGCGGTTCTCTTTCAAAATTACTGTTTGTATTTTTTATCATAATTGTCATATGACTCATATACCTCCCGTAATAGAATTTTGTTATGCAAAATAGCATGGTAAGGTTTACCATACCTTATTTTCCAGCTAAACTGAGATACTCTATATAAATTATACAACAATTGAGTTAATATAATCTTTGCATTTTATTATTATTATTTTAACATATTATTATAAGATAATTTGCTTTACTCGAAACTTATACATCAAATCATATTCCCTTGTTTGCAGTTAAAAAAAGAGAGCCGGGATGTTTCCTATCCCCATGCTCCTTAATAATACCTTCAATTGCTCTTAAATTAAGTACTGCTGCTGCAGCTAAAACTCCAATTCTATAGTCTTCCCGGTCTTTGAGGATTCATATATTGCTAAAATTAGTTCTACAGGTTTCCTTCCTTCGTATTGATCAACCAGGGGTCTTCTATTGTTATTTATAGCATCAACCATATCGCTTATCTGCATAACATGACCTTCTACTCCAAAAGCTGCCGGATCACTGGCAGAACTGTCCTGCGGGCTTCCTATATTTATATCTTCAGGAACTTCCTGTCCCTCTACGCACCACTTTACAATAGAACTTTCTTCAAGAATGACCGTCCCTTTATCACCACTTATTTCCATTCTTCTGGGTAGTCCAGGATATATGGAAGTAGTGGCTTGAATAACTCCAAGAGCGCCATTGGCATATTCCATCACAGCAGCAGCCGTATCTTCCACCTCAATTTTTCTGGCAAGAGTTCGTGTAAGAGCATGAATAGACTTTACAGGGCCCATAACATACCGTAATAAATCAACCCCATGAATACCCTGATTCATTAAGGCTCCCCCTCCATCCATTTTCCATGTTCCTCTCCATCCCCCCTTATCATAATATTCCTGGGAACGGTAAAATTTCATATACATGTCTCCTGATACTATCCTTCCCAAAACGCCTGTATCAATTGCCTCTTTAAGCTTGCGAACAGCAGGAGTAAACCTCATCTGTGATATTATTGCAGCTTTTACATTATTTTTTTCACATGCTTCAATCATTTGATCAGCCTGTTCAAGCGTAATTGCCATTGGTTTTTCAACAATAATATGCTTACCGGCATTTGCTACTTTAATAGCAAGGGGTGCATGCAGGCCGCTTGGTGTGCAAACAGATACTACATCAACATCACTAGCAAGGAGCTCTTCAATCGAATCGAAGGCTTTAATATTATACTTGGATGCAAAAGCCTGCCTGGACTTTTCACTTACATCTGTAGCACCTGAAAGCTCAGCTCCATTAATCTTTAATATAGCATCTGCATGCCAGTTAGAAATTAAGCCACACCCTATGATTCCAAATTTTAACTTACTCATAAAAAACGCACCTCCATTAAACTATGTAACATATAATAATAATTATAATATTTTTTTACAGGTTAATTTTGATAAAGAAAATGCCGCAAAAAATTCTTTACCTTTAATTATTGCCATTATCATACGAGTGAATATCATATTAAATAGAACAATATATTAATTATATATAGTTTCCAAACAAGAATCTTTGCATTTATCACTTTTATTTTAGCATTTACAATTTCATATTCTATATGCCATTCTCTACTTCAAATATTTCTCCCTGCCAATTTCGCATAACAGCCCGGTCTTCACCGATGAATAACATATAATTTGGTAATATAGGGGTTTTGCCAAGTCCTCCCGGTCCATTAACAATATATGTGGGAATGGCCATGCCTGAAGTTCGTCCTCTCAATGATTCCATTATTTCCAGCCCTGTTTGTATATTTACCCAAAAACGCGATGTCCCTTTTACGGTTTTAGGATGAAATATATAATATGGTTTTACTCTTATTGTTAACAAGCTTTGATTTAACTTTCTTACAATGAAAGGATCATCATTAACCCCTTTTAGTAAAACCATTTGATTACCCAGTGGAATACCTGCATTTGCCATCTTTTCACAAGCAGTTTTTGCCTCACAAGTTATTTCTCTCGGACTGTTAAAATGTGTATTTACGTAGATCGGATGGTACTTTTTCAGTATTTTTACCAGGTCATCTGTAATACGCTGCGGCAGTGTGACGGGAGTTCTTGTTCCGAACCTGATTATTTCTACATGTTCGATATTTCTTAATTCTTGCAATAACCATTCTATTTCGGAATCCGGCATCATAAATGCATCTCCTCCTGTAATAAGAACATCCCTGATTTCTCTGTTTTTTCTTACATATTCTATGGCTTTTACCAATTTATTTTTTGGTGCATTAGTATCAAACTCTCCTATTAGTCTTCTTCTTTGACAGAACCTGCAATACATGCCGCACATATTGGTAACCTTTATAATCAGCCTGTCAGGATACCTTCTTGTAACAAGTTCCACAGGTGAGGAATCTTTTTCATTCATAGGATCAAGTACACCTTTTTCGTCAAGTTCTAAAATTGAAGGAATCGATTGCAGCTTTATAGGGCATTTTTTATTTTTAGGATCTATTAAAGATAAATAATATGGAGATATGGCATACCTGTATTTTGATCCTACTGTATTAATCTCATCTATTTCCTCTTTTGAGAGGTTAAGTATTTCAGCAACGCTCTCCAGGTTGGTAAACCTGCTTTTCAGCTGCCATTTATAATCATTCCAATCTTCTTCTGTGGCATTAAGATATTCCATAATCAGCTTCTTCTGTTTTATAATATTATTCCTATCCTCAATTCCTGTTTTTACACTATCTTTAATTTGTGCATAATCATGAATACTTTCCTTTAATATTTCAAATCTTTCCTTTTGAATACTTCTTTGTAATTTATATGCAGTTTGCATGTGAAAACCCCCTTTTTAACTTAAATGCATGCAAGCTTTACAGCCTGCTTATTTGACCGAAGCTTAAGACCTGATGTTTATAATTCAGGCCTAATGTTTATAATTAAACCTGGTGCTTATGATAATGAATAATAAATTAGTAGTACACAACATCTTCCCGATGCTATTAAAATTATCCCGGAAGACATCGCTTTCCAAATTGGCATAATAGTATTAGTTTAGTTTGAAAGAATTCTAAAATTTCTGCAAAACTAATATGTACATGCATATTAGTTGCACATTCAAACGAAAAGCGGTTATCACCTGCCTCAGAAGTGAAAACCGCGTATCTGCGAAAAGGATAATTCTGACCCTCCTCCCCTTCAACGCTTCCGAGGTTAGCTGACGGATTCGGGCTGAAAGGAATTAGCCCTACCAAAAAACATCAGATAAAATTCTAACTCAATGTTTTTGGATTCACCCCAATTTATATGGTTCCCCCGTATCCTGCATAAAATTACAGGAATTCAGCAATTAAATATTAGTTTTAGTTATATATTTGTCTCTTTGTATACAAATGACATTAATATATTTTCTAATTATATTATTTTATACTTTTTTCCAAAATAATGCAAACACTATAATGTGTTATTATTAATATTTATAGTTAATGTTATAGTGTATACTAATACTTTCTTGCATATCCTTTATTTTTCAATCACCGTTTCAATAAATACATCTAGATAAAACCGCCATGGATCTTCATGGTTTTATTTCCTTTGTTGTATTTATTATAACATAAGGCAATTCGCCAATCGAATTGCTTCACACCGTTTCAATAAATACATCTAGATAAAACTGCCATGGATCTTCATGGTTTTATTTCCTTTGTTGTATTTATTATAACTTATCTAGAAAATTTTTCTTCAATTAATTTTGCTGTTTTGTCTTTATCATATATATAATACCATAAATTGTCTGTATATACCGAGTCTCCTGGCAGAGTATATGCTTTAATATTTGTAATATTGATTTTATTTATGTTTCTTAAATAGTACCTAAAATCGTTTAGACTGATATTTGTTCTTGCATGCTCTTTTAATATGCTAAATATTTCATCTGTTTTGGAAAAATACCTCAGGTTGAATTTCTGTTGTATCAAGGCTTTAATAAATTTCTGCTGCGCCTCTATTCTCCCTAAATCACCATCTATATACCCCTGTCCGGGATTGTTGCCTTTACGGTATCTAACAAATTCCTCTGCTTTTTCACCGTTCAATACCTGTATGCCTTTTTGCAGATTAATATGTAAATTCTGGACAGGATCATCATATTTCATATGGAAAGGTACATCAATTTCAACTCCGCCTAATTCATCTACTATTTTTCTAAATGCAAGAAAACCTATAGTAATATAATAATCTACAGGCAGCCCGGTTATCTCCTCAATTCTAGATATTAACAGCTTTTCTCCTCCCATACCAATCATTGCATTAATTTTCTCATCCGCACCGTTAATATGCACTTTAGTATCACGGGAAATGGATAATATATTAATTGTACTTTCCCAGGGCTTATAGTTCACAAGTATTATTACATCCGACCTAACCATGTCTTCATCCAAGCCAAGTATAAGAAGGTTTACAGGAATTTCATCAATTTCGCCTTCATTCCCGTTCCTATTCTTGTTATCCATATTTCCCGAATATTCATCGGAATTATTATTCTTTTTCTCCTGTATTCGGCTTTTCATTTCCTGCTCAAGTTCCTGGTTTGCAAAATGGATTATGGCAATTCCATCTATAAACAGGATGGGAATTACAAATATGCAAATTATCATGATCATTTTTTTTAAAATCATATCATCCACCATCGCAGTCGCTATAATTTACCTATATAATATTATGTCTTATATTTGAGCATATAATACTGTCAAGTTAATGACTGGTGCAAGACGCATTTTCAATTTTTGATGTGAAAAAGGCGCTGAACTCAGCGCCTTTTTTATATGATCACTTTTATGCAATTTCTACTTCCTGTTGATTTGTTAATATTTTAATCATTTAATCCAGTTTTAATCTTACTTTCAACCGCTCAATAGCCTCCATTGTACTCTCTCTGCTTCCGAATGCGGTTAATCTGAAATATCCCTGACCGCTTGGTCCGAAACCTACTCCAGGTGTTCCAACAATATTGGCTTCGTTTAGCAGTTTGTCAAAAAATGTCCAGGAATCCATGTTGTTTGGGGTCTTAAGCCAGATATATGGAGCATTCACTCCTCCGAAAACCTGCAAACCCAAACTTAAAAGGCCTTCTCTGATGATTTTGGCATTGGTCATATAATAATCAATAAGAGACTTTATTTGTTTCTGCCCTTCATCTGTGTAAACTGCAGCTGCTCCTTTTTGAATAATGTATGAAACACCGTTAAATTTAGTTGTCTGTCTTCTGTTCCATAGTTTATTTAATGGAACAGCATCTCCTTTTTCCGTATAAGCCATAACAGTTTTAGGTACAACTGTATATGCACACCTTGTACCGGTAAAACCTGCATTTTTGGAGAAGCTTCTGAACTCAATTGCTACATCCTTTGCTCCTTCGATTTCATAAATGCTATGAGGTATGCCTTTTTCCTGAATATATGCTTCATATGCGCCATCGTATAATATTACAGCTTTATTCTCTCTTGCATAGTCAACCCATTTTTTAAGTTCAGACTTTGGAAGGGTCATCCCTGTTGGGTTATTAGGATAGCAAAGGTATATCATATCAACCTTTTCCTTTGGCAATTCAGGGATAAAATTGTTCTCAGCATTGCATGAAATATATACAACCTTTTCAAATTTGCCGGTTTCACTTAATGAACCTGTTCTTCCCGCCATAACATTTGTATCAATATATACAGGATATACAGGGTCTGTAACAGCGATTATATTATCAAGCCCGAATATCTCCTGAATGTTGCCGGTATCACATTTTGAACCATCACTTATAAAAATTTCATCTTCATCAAGTGATATTCCTAAAGGTTTGTAATCATATTCAATAACTTTCTGAATAAGAAATTTGTAGCCCTGCTCAGGTCCATAACCCTTAAAGGTTTTTTCATGAGCCATTTCATCTACAGCTTCATGCAAGCTTTTTATTACACTCTCAGGTAAGGGTCTGGTAACATCACCTATACCAAGACGTATAATATCCGCTTCAGGATGTTCATCTTTAAACCTGGCAACACGTCTTCCAATTTCAGCGAAAAGGTAGCTTCCAGGAAGTTTCAAATAATTCTCATTAACTCTTACCATAATTTTCCCCTCTCAGCAATTTTTTGAGTAATACTTTCAGTAGCATTTTCAGCAATATTTTCAGCAATATTATTTATTCTATAAATGACTTATATCAATGCGACCCTCAAAGACCTTTGTAGCAGGCCCGGTCATATAAACATGGTTATCTTTTTCTTTCCACTCAATAACCAGATCTCCTCCAAGCAACTTAATAGTAGCTTTTCTTTCACTTACATTATTAAGTACGGAGGCAACAAGAACGGCAGATGCCCCTGTACCGCAGGCCATGGTTTCTCCGGCTCCTCTTTCCCACACCCGCATCTTGAGAGTACTTCTATCTATGACCTGTACAAACTCTGCGTTTATTTTTCTGGGGTAGAGATCATGTTTTTCCATTTTAGGTCCTATCACCTCAAGCGGAAAATTCATAACATCATCTACATAAGTAATGGCATGAGGATTTCCCATTGATACTCCTGTTGCTTTATATGTTCTCCCATCAATTTCAACGGGTTCGGATATAAACTTTTCCTTATCACTTTTTATTGGTATATCCCGCGGCAAAAGAACCGGTTCTCCCATATCAACAGTCACAAGCACCACCTGATTATATTCTGTTACCATATCAAGGAATTTAATTCCAGCAAGTGTTTCTATGCTTACTGCAGTTTTTTGAGTAAGCTTGTTATCATAAACATATTTTCCAACACAACGTATTGCATTTCCGCACATTTCCGCTTCAGACCCATCTGAATTAAACATTCTCATCCTGAAATCCGCTGCTTTGGAAGGCATAATAAGTACAAGTCCGTCAGAGCCAATTCCAAAATGTCTGTCACTAATAAATTTAGCAACTGCTGACGGATTTTCAATTATCTTTTCAGGACATTTATCTACGCAGTTCACGTATACATAATCATTGCCCAATCCATGCATTTTTGTAAATTCTATCATACATCAACCTCCCGCTGTATATTATAACATCAGTGCAATCCGCCAATCGGATTGCTTCACACCGTTTCAATAAATACACAAAGATAAAACCGCCATGGAACTTTATGGTTTTATTTCCTTTGCAGTATTTATTATAACATCAGTGCAATCCGCTAATCGGATTGCTTCACACCGTTTCAATAAATACAAAAAGATAAAACCGCCATGGAACTTTATGGTTTTATTTCCTTTGCAGTATTTATTATAACATCAGTGCAATCCGCTAATCGGATTGCTTCACACCGTTTCAATAAATACAAAAAGATAAAACCGCCATGGAACTTTATGGTTTTATTTCCTTTGCAGTATTTATTATAACATCAGTGCAATCCGCTAATCGGATTGCTTCACACCGTTTCAATAAATACAAAAAGATAAAACCGCCATGGAACTTTATGGTTTTATTTCCTTTGCAGTATTTATTATAACATATCCCGGGGTATGGCTGCAAACAAATTAACGTACATGAAAAGAGTTTCACCCTGCCCTAATGCAGAACCCTAACTAACATCACTTACTAATAATTTCTTCTAATGGTTCTACTTGGGTGCATGATACCTGTGCCATTGTTTTTACCGGCCTTGCCCATATAACTGCATTTTTAATAACTCTTAAGATATCCTGATTATAATATATTGGGAAGGTTTCATGCCCAGGCTGGAAATAAAATACCTTACCATAGCCTCTGTTATAACAGCAACCACTTCTGAACACTTCCCCTCCCTGGAACCATCCAATAAATACAAGGGTATCCGGTTCGGGGATATCAAACCTTTCTCCATACATTTCTTCATGCTCCAATTCTATGTATTCTCCTATTCCTTCAGCAATAGGATGTCCAGGTTCAACTACCCATAATCTTTCCTTCTCTGCGATTTCTCTCCACTTGAGGGTACAACTTGTTCCCATCAATTTAGTAAATATTTTTGACATATGGGAAGAATGAAGTGCAATAAGGCCCATCCCGCAAAGAACTCTATTATAAATCTTATTAACAATCTCATCATTTACTTTTTCATGAGCAGTATGTCCCCACCAGATCAGAACATCCGTATTATTAAGCACCTCATCCGTGAGTCCATGCTCAGGTTCTTCTAAAGTTGCTGTTCTAACCTCCAGTTCATCATATTGCTTTAGGTATGCGGCAATGGCTCCATGTATACCCTCAGGGTATATTTCGGCTGGTTTCCCGCCCCTTTTTTCATGCCTGTACTCATTCCACACTGTTACTCTGATTTTCATATAATTTACCCCCTTTGAAAAATTAATGTAACGGATTACATTGAATATTGTAACCTATAAAGTAGAAATGTTCAATAAACATTATAAAAATTAAAAGTCTCTACTATATCCTCCACTTATACGGCTTATCAATATTTTCTTCAAATAAAATACGCTCAAATTTAAGCTATTATGATATTTATGCACCCGAAGAACTTCACCTGATGCATTTTTATATAAAAAATAAGGCATAATTAATATATATTGTTTCAAGCGGAGAAGATTGGAGTGTTTTATTTGGATATACTTATTATAATTCCTGCATTTAATGAAGAAAAATCAATAACATCGGTAATTAGTCAAATCCGGCTTCATATACCTGAAGCTGATATTTTAGTTATAAATGACGGTTCTACAGATTCTACCGGCGAAAGGGCAAAAGCTGCAGGAGCAAATGTTGTTAATTTGCCTTTTAACCTTGGTATTGGCGGAGCTATGCAGACAGGATATCTGTATGCAAGATATAATAATTATGATATAGCCATACAAGTTGATGGGGACGGTCAACATGATCCTTCATACATACATCAATTAATAAAGCCTGTATTAGAAGACTATGCCGACATGGTTATTGGTTCAAGATATATTCAGGAAACAGCTTATAAATCTTCTGCAGTAAGAAGGGTGGGAATGGTATTTTTCTCTCTGCTTGTTAAATTTCTGACTGATCAACATGTGAAAGATACAACATCAGGGTTCAGAGCCATTAACAGAAATATTATCAACTATTTTTCATTAAATTACCCTGTAGACTATCCGGAAGTTGATGTTCTTGTGAAACTTAAAAGAAAAAAATTTAAGGTAATGGAAATACCTGTGGAAATGAAAACCCGTAAAACAGGTAAATCATCAATAACTCCCATACGTTCAATATATTACATGATAAAAGTTACACTATCATTGTTAATAGAGACTGTAAAAACAGTAGAATATTGAAAAAGGTGTGAATAGGTTATGATTTTAAATGTATACTCCATTTCAATAGCTTTTAGTGTTGTCTTTCTTATAATAGTAATAGAGCTTGTCAGGAAAAACAAACTGCAGGAAAGATATTCTCTTTTATGGATTTTAATGAGTATTGTATTATTGATACTGTCATCAACCCCTGTAATAATAAATACTATTGCAGATTGGCTGGAAATTAAAAATCCTCCTTCCTTTCTATTTCTCTTTGGGATGGTATATCTAATTATCTATAACCTTCACATTACTACTGTAGTTTCAAAACAATCCGAAAGAATCACCAAACTGGCACAAGAAATTGCCCTGTTAAAAGAGAAAAATGAAATATAGAAAATGCAATTCAACGGACATTAATGCTTTATAAACTAATTTTATGTGGTAAAATCAATACATATCAATAATTATTAACAACATTTTTTAGGAGGTGTGTGTTTTATGGGATCAATAAAAATTGTAAAAAAGGAGTATAAGGGTTGGGAAAACTGTGTTGAATTATCTAACGGGCTTGTGGACATCATCGCTGTTACTGATATTGGACCAAGGATTATTCGATTTGGTTTTACCGGTAAAGAAAATGAATTTTGTGAAGTTGCAGATCAGGTAGGTACAAAGGGAGGAGACGAATGGAAAATTTACGGAGGCCATAGATTATGGCACAGTCCCGAACATAAACCACGTAGCTATGAACCGGATAATTCAAAAATAAACTATTACGAAAAGGAAGATGGCATTGTACTGTGTCAGCCTGTTGAACAAAGAGCACTAATAAAAAAAGAAATTGAAATCTCTCTATCTCCTGACGAAGCAAAAGTTACAATCTTGCACAGGCTTACTAATAAAGGCTTGTGGCCAATTGAGCTTGCAGTATGGGCATTAACAGTTATGGCCCCCGGAGGCATGGAAATAATACCCCAAGCTAATAGAGAGACCGATTTACTTCCTAATAGAATGTTATCTCTGTGGCCTTATACAAAGTTAAATGATCCCAGGGTATATTGGGGTGAAAAATACATAACATTGCAGCAGGACAGCAGTATAAATACACCTTTCAAGATAGGAATGTCCAATGAGCATGGCTGGGCGGCATATGCCAATCATGGCAATCTTTTTGTAAAGCAGTACAATCATGTACTTAATGCTGTATATCCTGATTTTGGAGCATCTTCATATGAAACATATACCTGTGACTTTATGACGGAAATGGAATCCCTAAGTCCTATGGTAACACTTGAACCGGATGAATATATTGAACATACCGAGGTTTGGACCCTTTTCCACGGAGTCAAAGCTCCGCAAAACGAAAATGAAATAGATAATTTAATCCTGCCTCTCATACCAGATGCAAAAAGATAATTTTATCTGGAAACCAATACCAAAGGAGAACAAATATTATAAAGTAGATGCATACTGATAATAGATAAATACTACTATGATAGAAAGTTACCAGGAGGAAAAACTTTAGAAAATGACAATAAAAATGATGACAAAATTGAAATCAAAGGACACTATACCGCAGTTTTTAAGGTATATAACAACAGGAGGTCTGGCTTTTATACTTGAATATTCTACCTTTTACATACTGAGCAATTTGCTTGATTTCTGGTACATATGGGCAAATTCAATAGCTATGACTCTTGGCTTTGCTATAAGCTTTATCTTAAACAGGCATTGGTCGTTTAAATCCGGTGCCAATCCTGTAAAGCAGTTGATTCTGTATGGCATTCTATTTCTGATAAATCTGGGTATATCCAATCTCCTTATGCTTCTATTTACTGGTACAATGGGTATAAAGCCTCTTATATCAAAAATTATTACAATAGGAATCCTTGTATGCTGGAACTTCGTAATATATAAGAAAATAATCTTTAAAAATGAGTAACCCAAATGAGTAAACTTAATGGGCAAGCAAAATGCGTAAACTGAATGAGCAAGCAAAATGAAGAAGCAAAATGATAAAACAAAATGATAGAACCGGAAAAGAAGAAAGCGAAACCTTTTAAAGGTTTCGCTTTTTGGTGGAGGGAGATGGATTCGAACCATCGAAGTCGATGACAACAGATTTACAGTCTGCCCCCTTTGGCCTCTCGGGAACCCCTCCAAAAATTTTCAATGTGCTTAGTCCCATTTCAGAAGCACAAGCACATATAATAAAATACACTGTTTTTATATTTTTGTCAATACTTTTATCGAAAATTAATTTTCTAATTTTCTAAAATATTTTTTTAATTTTTTCGCTCTCTAAATATCCTCTACTTCAATCAGCTCATATCCAATATCATCTATAACATTTCTAAAATCTTCTTCTTCTATATTATCAGTTAATTCTACTTCCGCAGACATATCATCAATATCCACTTTTACTGATTCTACTCCAGGTAATTCACCTAATGCTTCCGTTACGTGATCAACGCAATGACTACATGACATACCTTCAATTATCAACTTTTTTCTCACAATAAATTCCTCCTTCAAAATTAAATTAACTTTTGTAATTAATGCAGTATTTCATTTAAACTGTTTGCTATATTATTATATCCACATTTAACGATAAAATAACAAAACTATGAACTATTTTCACTGTGCCTATCATTTTTCTATCTCCACTTTTCTCCAATTATTATTCATAATAAAAGCTCTTTCCCACTTTTCAACGTAATCTCCTGTTGCCCATTCCGCCATAACAACAGAATTACCATTATTAAGTTTTATTATTCCGATGGGAAAATCTGACAGTAACTTTCTGTTTATCTTATATATAAGAAGACTGCTGCTTGTTAGTACAATAGCCAAATCCTTATTGGGAGATGTATACACATCAAGTGCCTGGGGAATTCTATCTTTTATATGCGTCCAGGATGCATGAAGCTCATCATATGATACTAGTTTTAAAGGTGGAATTAGATTTATATAAAAATCCTGGTATGAGTTCGGACTGCTGCCTTCATTATTTAGTAAACCCAATCTTCCTTTAAAAAACCAATGTCCGGTTTTTCTAAATAAGGCGAAGTTCTCATCCTGTCTTGTTTTGTCAATTTTTTCAACTTTTTCACTATCCAATGTACCAATTACTTCGTCTATGGCATTCTGCAAAGCCAGATTGGCATTTTCTCCAGCAATGTCTGAAATTTTAATACCTTTAAAACTATCAATGTAGTCAACAGTCAATGTTTGGTACCTATTAATACTCCACCTCAAATAATCCTGTTTTTCATCTATCTTTCCCCTGCTATTTATATTATTCACTTTTAGCTCAGCTCTGCCAATTGTATCATAATAGGTAAAATCATTTGGTTTTGATACCCCTTCTCCTGTTAGAGCAATTGATACATAATCATTACCTGCATATAATATTTCCCTTCTTATAATTCCCTCTTTGTTATTCCAAAATGAATCCCATTCATTCCCCTCTATGTTTTCTTCTGTTTCATCCCTGACAATTTCATGTGTATATAAAACCTCTTCGCTTTTATTTTCAAAAGTTCTTTCTTTCACCCCTAAACGCCAGAACCCGCTAATTCTAGGGAGAAATATATCATCTGCTTCAAATATGGGTCTGAGTTCGCCATATTGATATGAAATCCATAATGTTCTATATATATACTTCTGTATATTGTCAATATTTTCTTTCTCTTTATCCCCTTTTCCTGCCTTCACAGGTGTACGTATCCCCAATAATAGTCCTGAAGAAGAAGTTGTGTTTTCATCAGGCGCATAAATTGACCTGGATCCGATTTCCATTTTTGCTGTTTCCTTAAAATGTTCTCCTGTCTTTTCGGATATTTTCTTCATTCGAAAGTACTGCTCTTCAATACTAAGAATAGCCTCACCTTCAGCTGTTTTTATTATTTCACAAAGAAACTTTCCCTCAGAGGAAATATTTATGACAAATATTTCTTTATCTTTTATGTCAATATTTTTAGCGGGTTGTCTAAACCTATACAAAAAGTATTCTTCAGCATTTACTCTTTTTATTTTATAGCTTATATTACTCCAGAAATCGTTGTCTACGAGAAGCCCATCTTTTGCCATTTCAACTTTCTTTCCTGTCCAGTTTTCCTCTATTGCCTCCGCATCTCCTCTACTCTTGCCGGGCAAAATATCCACAATTTCCCACTGTCCTGCCAATGGAGTACCTTCTACCTGTGGTGCCATAATTTTGTCTGATGTTTCTACCTTTGATATACACCCGCTAAAAGTCAAAGATATTACAGCAATCAATATAATTACAGTATTTAGCCATGTCTTTTTTACAATATTTTCAATCATATAAACCACCCTAAATCTACTTGATGCATTCAATTAAATTTATCATTAACAATACAATTTATTAACAATACAATTTATTAACAATACGATCTATAATAACGTCGATAATAATAATAATAACATAAATAGTATTAAGATTTAACCGGGAGAATAACTATAGCCTCGGTGCCTTTTCCAATCTCACTTTTTATTTCAAATGTTCCATTCATTAACTTAATTATTTCATCACAAATAGATAACCCTATCCCATTCTTTGATTTACTATTCTTGCCTTTATAAAATTTTTCTTTAACTTTTGGCAAGTCTTCAGAGGGAATTCCACACCCTGTATCTTTTATGGAAAAACGTATTCTGTCTCCTTCCAGAATATTGGCAGTAAAACTTATTTCCCCACCCGAAGTGGTAAATTTAAAAGAATTATCCAAAATATTTATGAAAACCTGTTTTAGTCTGTTTTCATCCGTAATAATGTCCGGCATTTCATCTTCAAAATCAATACTAAGCTGTATATTTTCCCTTTTTGCTCTTGGCATAAGCTGCCTTTCAATATGGTGCATAATATTTTCTACAATAACCTCTTCCTTTTTTATAGTAACCTTACCTGATACAAACCTGGAAAAATCCAGAAGTTCTTCTACCATTGATGTCAGTCTGTCACTTTCTTTTTCAATTATCTCCAGGCCGTCTATAAAAATCTCTCTGTCTGAATTCCTGTTGCTACCGTTACTACCGTCATCCAAATCACAGTCAACTTTGTTTCCATCTGCATATTCCATAGTTTTCAATGTAACAGCCCACCCTTTTATGGATGTTAAAGGAGTACGCAGTTCATGGGATACTGATGAAATAAAATCGTTTTTTAACTGATCCTTCTTTAGTATTTCCTCCGCCAAGTAATTTAAAGTGTCCGACAGTTTACCCACTTCATCATCAAACTTTTTTTCACATCGGGCATGGAAATCCCCGTCAACCATTTTTTCAGCTGCAACAGTTATCTTTTCAAGAGGCCCTACAATAGTATCTGCAAGCAGTAAACTGATAATACCCGATACCAATACTACTGCAATACCTATCAAAAGAAATCCTCCTGCAACTTGGCCAACATCCTTATCTACCTCTTTTAATGACGATATAAACCTTAAGGCTCCAACAATATTGTTATCTTTTGATTTTAAAGGGTATGACACCGAAATTACGTTTTCGCGGCTGTAATAAGCTTTCCCTATCCATTTGCCTGTACCACCTTTTAAAGCCTCCCTAACATCATCCATCCTGGCACTTTCAGGAGGCATCATACCAATTGAATCCATCAATACCCTTCCGTCAGTGTCAATTATCTCTACTTGTGCTGTGGCCTGTTTCCAGAATGTATCTACATTATTAAGCACATTATCATTAAGAGATGCATCAGAAAAATATCTTCTATAAATATCTGCAGATATTTTAACTTGATTTAAGAGACTGTTTTCTAAGTTCTTGTAATAATTCTGTTTTATAATACCTATAATCAGCGCTTCCAATATTATTACTGTTATTATTATTATAAATATGAAATTAGCTGCAATTCTCATTCTGGCACTTTTCATAATATCCACCTTAACAAAATAGTATCTGGCGCCACCCAAAATATATCAAAAATATTTGGAGTCATGCCTGATACAGCAAAATGACTTTTCGGATATGGCAAAATGGCTTTCGCCTAAATTAACATTGCTTCTACTCTATCTGCCACCTATATCCTCTACCCCATACAGTTTCTATATATTTAGGTCTTGATGGGTTATCTTCTATTTTTTCTCTGATTCTTCTAATATAAACATCTACAGTCTTCATATCGCCAAAGTAATTCTTCCCCCATACAGCATTTAGAAGTTCATCCCTGCTTATAGCCTTTCCGGGATTCTCCATAAAAGTTTTCAATATTAAAAACTCCGTAGGTGTAAGTTCAATTTCTGACTCATCTTTAAAAAAGCGCTGTGCTTTATTGTCCATTACAAAGTTTTGGGAAATAAGCCTGTCCTCATTGTTATTATCATTATTATTACCTGTTCTCCGTAGAATTGATTTAATTCTTGCAACAAGCTCAAGAGGGTTAAAAGGCTTGACCATATAGTCATCAGCACCCAGTTCAAGTCCTGTGATTTTATCAATATCCTGTCCTCTTGCTGTTAATACTATTATTATTATTTCAGGCATATCCTGTCTTATCCTGCTGCACACTTCGAATCCACTGATACCGGGCAGCATTATATCAAGAATAATGATTTCAGGATTGTATGTTTTAACCATTTCAAGAGCTTCTTCGCCTGATGATGCCTCTAAAACAGTAAATCCGTTTCTTTTTAGATTTATATTTATAAACTTTCTTATATGTTCTTCATCTTCGACTATAAGAACCTTCTTTTGATCCTCACCCATTTTTTTACCTTACCCTGTTCTTTGTTTTTATAAACTTATTTTGCTGCAGTTATTTCTGCTATATTTGTTCTACCAAATTTATATGCTATATTTATTTTACAACATTATATGTTACTAAGCCACCCCTGCGAACAAGCATTTTAAATTTAAGATTAATTCTTTAATTAATAATAGTTCTCGAATAAAAGAAATACACTATTATATCAAAACTTAATTGCATATAATTGGATCAGTGTACTTTGGTATAACGAGGCAATAGATGTCACCCACCTCTATAGGTGGCGGGTGACACTTCGGTTTTCAGGCGGTGTGCATATCCGGAATGCTTGAGCGAGCAGCAAACTATGCTTGCGACCAGCCTCCCGCCTCGTTGAAACACGCATCAGTAGAAAACTTTTCTACAACCGAAAAATTTTCTACTGATGCGTTATAGCAATGTATGATAGCTATGTATCATTATAGCAATGCACCATAATTATAGTGTATAGTTATTATAATACACCTTATATGGTCATAAATATTTAAAAAAGAGTTAAAATGTGATGGTATCATAATGAGAAAATATCATGATACCATTACATATAAGATAATTAACATAATTAATAAACGGGATAGCCGCCAAACATTCCCCCGGGATATCCATAATAGCCGCCGTAGCCACCTCCGTAAGAATTTCTCCTGCGAATGAGCTCTCTGATGAGAAGAATTAGTGCCAGATCACGCAGTATACGTCTGCCACCTAATCCAAGCTGCCTTTCCTCCTCTCTTTGTGCTTGGGAAATTACCATATCAACATCCGGTGACACATCTTTAACTATATTATCAGCCATAGCTTCAATCTCTTCCCGCGTAGGGCTGTACATCATACCATATTTCATATCCATCATATCACAATTGCGTTCTATAACAGGCATAATTACTGAATAAGTCTTAGGATACATGCCTTCCAGTTCCTGCTGAGGTATTGCAACCATAGGATAACAATAATCGGGCATATTCATCATTTGCGTATAAGGCATATAAGGCATACAACATTTTCCATATTGATACATATCAAAATCCTCCTTCTGATAATAGCTATTTAGCTTGCATCAAATATCAAATTTACATATTGACTTTACATTTTATATTATGAATTATGCAGCAAATAGGTTACACCTGGATCTATTATGTGGGTGCATTTAAAGTTTTTGAAGAAATATATTCCAGAAGCTATCGTTACGGTACTTAGAGCCTTTAAATTCAGCTGCGGGCAAAATCAAACTCACAAAATAATCTGAATAAAAAATGTAATTATTTTGCTTAAACAGTGAACTACACTGCTATTGAAATAGCAGGCTTCGGGTTCCCTATGAAATTATGGTAATTCCAATGGTACACCTCCGGGTTAT
>OFEK01000842.1_pt1 | contig 25696 bp, 15 predicted proteins | sample 1521131 | NCBI WGS metagenome assembly OFEK01 (sample SAMN05720209, study PRJEB24109) | activated sludge metagenome | isolation source: Anaerobic digester | place: China | collected 2015-12-16
ATGCCGTTAAGTAAATTATGTTACATATTTATTACTTATACATGCGATCATATGCAGCCTGGCATACCTCAAGAAATTTATCCAATCCTATACGTTTGATTTCCGCCAGATAAGAATTCCAATCCTTTTCAATGCTCATATCACCCATAATAAAGCGGGTTTTACATTCGTTTACATATGTTTTAAGAGTAGCTTGTATTTCACTTACCTGGTTTATCTCATCCTCGTTTAAGTTAAGTAGAGGCACAAAAGTTCCCGGCTCAGGTTTATACTCATGATATTTGCCCACAGTAAGAGCAATTCGGCGGCTATAATAAAGAGGATCACGATCTTTCCATACTCCGCCCTGTAAAACGTTTACAGTAAAAGCAGGAATATTGTTGCGCCAATGGCTGTTCTGAGAAGAAGACCATATATTATTATCTTGTACGAACATCGGTTTATAGCCAAATTCATCATAATAGCTAATATCACCCTGTTTTGGAGCTGACCAATCCTGATTCTCTACACCATAGCGTGCTTTTATAAAGGCTTCTTCGTTAAACAATGAATCTCCAACACGAAATGCCAATTCTGGGTTTTTGCAATCACGTGTAACAAACCAGCGATTAAGTACTGCTGCAGGAGAGTATGATGCGAAACGAACACCTGCAGGACCTTCAAGGGGAGGAAGCCCTTCAAAATCATTAATATATGGACTGGTTGCTACCGGAAGCAATGTAATAGAGGTAAAAGCAAAGCTTCCCACTATGCAATCATCAGGATTGTTTGCCATAGCTCGCAATTGAGAATTGTCCTGGGTAAATGATATTGGATCCAGCAATTTTTCAGTACATAGCTTGTTCATGTATCGCAAACCTTCGCGCCATGCGTCTGTTGCATAGGCTACACTGAGCTTGCCATCTTTAACCAGGAAACGGTTATCAGCGTCATCATACACAAAAGAATTCATAAGAAAGATGCTTGGATCCTGTGAATCGCCGGTACCACCAACAAGAGGATACTCGTCTGCTTTTCCATTATTATTGGGATCACTCTCTTTAAATGCTTTTAAAACTTTATAGAATTCATCTGTAGTAGCAGGCATTTTCATACTTATCTTATCAAGCCATTTTGTATTAATCCACAACTTCTGTTTGACTTCACTATGAAGCTCCTTAATATATTGAGGAATTGAATACAATTTTCCATCAGCTGCTTTAGCAAATCTTATAATATCGATTTCCGGATATTTATCTAATTGCTGCTTAACATAGAATGACTGGTTCTCGTAAAAATCATTCAGAGGAATAAATGCACCGCCGCTTCCATACTTATATGTTGTTATTATATCAAGCGGCATATTAACAACATCCGGTAATGTCTGGTTTGACGATATCATAATTGCAAGCTTATCTTTTGCATCCATGGCAGGCAAAAGAACAAAATCCAGGTCTGCATTGCATCTGTCCTCAACCCATTTCGTAAAAGCGTTTGTTTCATAATCTTCTACAAGCACGTCTTGAGCCATAAGCAATGACAGCTTTGTCTTTGTTTTAGCAATGGGAAATGTACCAACCGGATTAAGCAAATCAGTTTCACCTGAACTCGAAGTCTTTCCTTTTGCGTCTGATAATGTTGAACCCGGAGCAGTTGGGTCTGTCTTTTTCTCAGTCTTCTGGCAGCCAACTGCACCTGCACTGATAATCAAACTTAATACAATGACAAACATTAAAACTTTTGAGTAATACTTCATCTTTTTACTTAGCCTCCTTAATAAATATTAAGTAATGTAGTATGATAAGTTATAGATTGCAGCTGCAAAATCAATCAGTTTATCGCAGCTTTAATCTATGTATATGATGCCACAATCATTGCAGACATGTAAATGTGATATTTTGGCAGGTTAGGTATAATAGTATGAAATAGCTAATTGATTTTTCTGCACAACCTGTATTATAGTAATATGGTGCTTGGTACAACCTTGGTATGCGAGATTTCTGTCGTGATTATATTGAATAAGTAAGTGGTGCGCAACGTTTATAAAACAGTATAATGCTGCAATTTATACTAATAGCTTTCATATTTGCATATACTTGCACATGGATGCATTTTTTTGTGCTGTATAGATGCGCTTTAGAAAATCATTCTTTCAACTTTCATATTCATGCTATTAATTCAGTAAAGTATTTCATACTTTATTATTAAAGTGAGCAATTTTTTACCCTTTACACCTGGAAGTTTGTGTTATATACTTAATAAAATAAAACAAATAAAAGCAAAAGTACAAATATTTTCATGTATAAATGAATAAATAAATCTGGTTTTTGTCTTGCTTATTTGTTAATCTTTATTTTCTTATAATTTTCAATTTAAAGGAGTGGCTCTATGTCTACAAATATTTCAATTACTCACGATCTTCATCAACACAGTATTACATCATTTTGTTGTTCTGATAAGGAGATGATACCTCAACGATTGCTTTCCAATGCTGTTGAAAACGGTTATGATACCATTTGTATTACTGATCATGTCTGGGACGCACTTGTTCCCGGGGCTTCAAAATGGTATTCAGAGCAGCCTATTGAGCATGTATGTCAGTCATTGCCTTTGCCATCAGCAGAAGGCATCAGGTTTTGCTTTGGTTGTGAAACCGAATATTGTGGTGGTGAAAAGCTGGGGTTGGCCAGGTCGTCATTTAGCTTGTTTGATTTTGTGGTGATTCCGATTAATCACTTCCATATGCTGGACTTTGTACGTCCTTCGTCCATCAATACTGCCATACTCGTTGCAGACCTTTTGCTAACTCGTCTGGAGGAGCTTCAGCAATTGGATCTCCCCTGGGAGAAGATAGGAATTGCACATCTTACATCTCGTTTGGCATTTAGAGAAGGTAACGTTGCGGATGTATATGATTATATGCCTGAAGATCGCCTTTTACAAATCTTTGGCTTTTTTGCGCAATACGGAACAGGAATAGAATTAAATGCCTGCTCATTTAGACCTGGATGGGAAGAACGATTTAATAGTTTAATGCGCCCATATAGCTTGGCTAAGCAGGCTGGGTGCAAGTTCTATTTTGCCTCTGACGCCCATAAAGTTTCTGAATTATCCATGATGAATCTATTGCATCCGGCTATAAATGCTTTAGATTTAAGGGCAGAAGATTTATATAGAATTCCTTAAGAAAGTTGCATAAAAAATCAGCGGGTAATCATTGCTTAATTAGCTTGTTTACCCGCTCATATGAAAAACGTTATCTCACTTTCCAGAATTTTTATAAGTAAATGATATAAGTTTATATGCCTAATATCTCCTCAATAATTGGTTGTAGACTATTTGCCATCCTCATAAATCCTAAATCTGTAAGATGCCCAATATCAACAGTGCACTCATGGAAGTCATCACCTAGGAAGTCCCGTCCATCGCGGAAATATATATTTTTATCACCCTTCTTTGCACATTCGTCAACAACCTTTCTCTGTGCATCAGCTTTATCACGAAGCTTTTTGAATTGTTCACTCACTATTGCAGCTTGAGGTCTCGTCACTCTAGATACAACCAAAATTGGTGTGCCAGGCAATCTTTCCCTATATAACTGGATGAACTTTGGATATTTCTCCAAAATCCATGCATCATCGGGACAGTTCCCATCCGTTTCTATTATTAAAAGACTGGTCCGCTCTATTTCACGGATAGCTAGTGCCATCTCCGCCTCACATTTGCCGCTTCCTGAAAAGCCAAGGTTTATCACTTCCCGATTTAAACGGCGTGATAAAATATTTGTATGTGCCATACCTGGCCGTGCTGCGCATGCACCCTGCGTTACGGAAGTTCCATATATAACTATACGGCCATTATCAGCCAATGAATCCGGCTCAGAAAGTATAGCATCTTCATCTACACCTAATAGCAACTCATGCACTCCCACATATAGCGGAAAGTTTATTATTATGTTAAACTCTCTGGGTTCAGGGAAATCAAGCAATTCATACTCGTAACTATCGTTGTTGTGATTAAAACGCGTTGATGAAAAGAAACATGGTTTTCCTCCTGCTTCCTTCAGGTAGCAATCAAAACCGACCTGTCCTATGGGTGTCATGTGGTCAAAATTTGCAGGTTTATGCAGTTTTGCCTTCACTATAAGTTTTCGGAGTTTTCCCCGAAAATGCAGTTGAACCCCGGCTGTATGATTTGCAAGATCGCTTACTACTTCTGGTATAGGCTCCGGAGGGTTTAACTGAAGCCGTCTATATACCCCATCCATTTCAAAAAATGGCAACCCGTATATTCTAAAAGGTTTCCGTGAAGGAGAGTACCATTTAATATATTGGTCTTTATTCATAATATATACCATTCCTTTCATTTCATTTAAAGTACAAATATTTTACTCTACTATAGAGTTAGAGGTTAATCCTATATTTATTGCAGCCTAGGAAATTCCGTGCTCTATTAAGGCCAATAGGAAGTTTGCTGTCTTAACCATATCATTTATGCTTACAAATTCATCAAGGGCATGACTCTTTCCAGCTCCTGAACAAATATTAACTGCCTGAATACCTTTACTGTTTAATATGCAAGTGTCGCTTACACCGCCTGTAGATATCAGATTCAGGTTGAAATTTGTGAGTTCAGCTGTCTTTTTTAATATTTTTATTATTTCATCATTTTCATCCATACTAAAACCGGGACTGGTCTGTTTACTCTCAAATTCCATACTGCCGCCGTATTCTTTTGCAGCAGAAAGAAAACATTCTTTCATATGATTTATTTGAGTTTCTAATTTTTCTTTATTCAGGCTTCTTGCTTCGGCTTTTATATCAACCCTGTCACATACTATATTTGAAGCCTCCCCGCCTCTTATAATACCTATATTGGCAGTTGTTTCAGAATCTATTCTTCCAAGTTTCATCCCCGCTATTGCTTTCGAAGCAATCTGTATCGCATTTATTCCTTCTTCAGGTCTTGAACCTGCATGTGCTGCTTTACCCAGTACAGTAATTGTTGTGGCATGCTTTATTGGTTGTCTTATTGCTACATTACCGCTTTTCCCGCCTACATCCAGAACAAATCCGTATTTAGCATCTATTTTTTCATAGTCAAGATTTTTTGCTCCTATAAGGCCTTTTTCTTCTGCTATTGTAAACACAGCATAAATATCTCCATGGCTTATATTCTTTTCTTTCAAGACTCTGACAACTTCCAAAATACACTCAATACCTGATATATCATCAGCACCAAGAACTGTTGCTCCACCAGATACTATAACATCTCCCTTAATTACGGCTTTCTTCCCAATTCCAGGTACAACAGTATCCATATGTGCTACTAGCATTATAGCAGGCACATCCTTGTTTCCCTTAATTTTACATATGAGATTTCCTGTATTGCCCCCTACCTTTTTCCCTGCATCATCTTCGTAAACATCATATCCTATTGCAGTAAGCTTATTTTTTAATCTATCTGCCATATCTCTTTCTTTATATGACAGGCTGTCAATTTCTACAAGCTCAATAAATTCATTTACCATTCTTTCTTTATTTACCAATTATAACACCTCGTTTACATTATATTGCAATTATTCAAGCTATTCAACAGCTCAATAGCATACAATGGTTCAAGAATACCTTTCATATAATCATTGCACAAAAATCCAGCGGCCTTGCGAATCCTGTATTAATTTATAATCTATGCCCGGTTTTCTAAGCATTTCCTTAACCTCTTCAGGGAAATAATTTTCAAGCCTTAACTTTTCATACTTTTTAATCAGTTCAACCATATCATTTGCGATTCTAGACCCTATACTTGATGATTCCTGAAACCCAACTGAAGAATTAAATCCAATAGAGCGGCACAATATGTATTCAATATCTTCATATGAAATGTGTGATGCTCCAATTGAATACCAGCCAATATCAATAGGTATAAAATCCCGGTTATTTGCTTCTATTTTTCCCATATTAGAATCTAATGATCTTTTAATATCCTTTTTCCCATCAGCAATTGCGTGTCGTGAAATAATGTGCCAGCCAAAATGAGAATTACTGCTGCCTTGAACAAGAATATTTTCTTTACGGTCAAGCTTGTTATAAAATGTATATTGCAGTTTTGCATTATAATACCAATGATTTGTGTTTGGACTTGTGTATGAAGGAAGCTGCTGAAGCTTTTCCGATCCATCAAAGTAAATCATATCAAAGCCGCAATAATTAAATATATCTGCCATTCTTGTGCTGACCTCATCAAGCAGAGTAGTTTCAAGGTCAATTTGAAAGTTTCCATACACACGTCTTAAATGATATATTTTTGTTCCAGATTTATGAGAAGCTTTTTTTGTACCATATGCTCCGCGTACACAATCTTCTAAAGTAATTTCAACCTTTCCTGCGGCACTTCTATTAATATTTTTAATTTTATAATGAATAATTTCATCATCAATCAATACATCAGTCCCTGTTTCCCGATAAGCATCAATTACTTTAATAGGAAATGCACTGTTTGCAGATTTTTCTTCCGAACAGTCTATTGTTATTGTTTCATTAGATATATCAGCAGTTAAAACAGCTACACCATCTTTATAAAGCCTTTTATCCGGCACAGGTGTAACATAAGGGTCACTGACGGTGATTTCAGCAGGAAGGAAGTGTAATCCTGCTTTAAGACCGACACTGTGGATTTTATCGACCACTGCTTTCATCCCTTCAACACCATTGGGGAAACTTCGCTTATTGATATTATAATGTCCCGCTGTTGCTCTCCATACAACTGAACCAAATAAAATCATTCCTGCATCCATTTCCTTAACAAATCTTATGACATCATCAGCATTTTCTTCTGTCAAATTACGGATAAATAAGTATGATTTTCGTACATCATCGGACAGCTTACCCCATTTACCGCCTAATTTAGGTGAAGGAAGATTTTCATTCTCCTCAACCTCCTGTACGGTTTCTAAGAAGGTCTTAAATGGGGTGGCAATAATAGCAAATTTATTTCCTTTAATACCAAATTCAGAGTAACATTTTGCATTAAGAATAGTTGAGCTATCGACAGTCTCCGGAGCACAATGGACGGGAAGTGTAAGAGCCATTACACAAACTGCAAAATCATTATTATAGCAGGCATTAACTTTTGTTGACACCGTACCGTTAATATTTGTATTTAAATTCGCAAAAGTAATATCATTAATAGAATCCTGATTGGTAATCTCATTTATTTCAAAAGAAATGTAATGATTATATACTTTAATCCCTACTACTGCTCCAACTTTATCACCTTCGCTGTTTGCCAGTTCAAATCTAATCTTGCCTTCATTGACTGCTTCTGTGCTTATAGTCTTTAGATTTCCGTTTTCAAAAGCAGCCCTTACCGGAAAATATTTATTAAAACTGCCTTTAGCTGCCATAACAAAGTACTCTTCTTTATTGAGGTAGCTATTACCTGATATTTTATCTGTGAAAGCTAATAATTTCCCCTCATCATTAATTTCCAAACTTATATATTCGTTTTCTATTTTAATATTCTTCGAAGTATCATCATACATAACAAATCCCCCGTTTTCCAATGCCAGTTTATTATTTGCATTTTCCCGGTTTTTTCCGTCTAAAGTAGTTTGTTTTCCCTGACTGTTTGGTATAGAATTATTACATCCTATTAAAGAACCAAATATAACTAACACTGCTAATACCATTATTAATACTCTTTGAATAACGGACATATTTATAATAACCTCCCATACTTGCAATTCTGACAACTAAACAGTTATCTTTTTTGTATTCATGCTGTCCGTGATCTGATTTATCATAGTAGATGCGCCAGTTTTATCCGGCGCACCCACTAGGTACTTTATATATGATTCTTGTATAAATGCACTGCATTAAAAACCAAAACTTTTTTATGATTAGAAGCTATTCCATCTATCTAAAGCAGTTTGTCTGATTTTTATTACTTCATCTATACCAATGCTCTTTATTCTTTCAATGAAAGCGTCCCAATTCTCTATAGGTTCTTCTCCAAGGATAAATTTTACTTCCATTTGGCTTACATACTTTCCAAGCTCATCTTCTATGGAGTTCTTTTTCTCATTTTCATCTTCAGTATACCTTAGACCTGGATAGCCTACTCGGTTCATATATGGAAAGTAGTGTTCTGCTGAGCCTTCAACTTTTATTCTTGTTGATAGTAAAGAATTTTTATTACTCAGTGCGGAGGTGATATACATTGGCGCTCCTCCATTTCTGAATGGCGATAAATAATAATCTCCGCTCTTGCCATCCGGAAGGGGTATATGACTAAACAGGGTTCTTTCATCATTCTCATAAACCCAATGCTCTCCTTCTTTACCCCTAAACATTGTGAATCCGCAGATCCCGTTTATTGCATCTTTAGGTTCAGAATAGAATAAATCAACCCATCTCATACTTGCTTCAGGATATTTATTTTTATTTGTAATAGCATAAGTTCCTGTTACATACCCTGGAATCAAATATGTCATTTTCTGACTATTAAGATGTGAAGTCAAAGGAGGCAGCACTCTATATTCATCCTGTTTTTCTTCAGGTATTTTGGCCAGGCTGTCATTCATCACACCAACTCTGTATTCTCCCAATTTGGCATCAAGTTCTGCTGTTTTATGAGTGAATATATTCTGGTCTAAAAGTCCTTCACTATATAATTTTCTCATATATATTATGAATTCTTTATACTCATTTTGTAAAGGTATATATACTGCCTTGTTATCTTTAGCATCCCATCGGTTACCGGCACTGGTGACGAATCCAAACGCCGGAAGCAAATAGAATGATGCACCGCCGATATTTACATCCGTCATTGGAATTTCATCTTTCTGGTTATTACCATTTGGATCCATGTCTTTAAAGGCTTTTAATGCCTGGTAAAAATCATCAATGGTCTCCGGTATTTTCATACCTACATTTTCCAGCCATTTAGTGTTGATGTAGCGGACATTTGCCATGGAATTGGTATAATAAACATAGGGAAGAGAATAAATTTTCCCTTCAATAGACGAAATAGCCTTTTTAACATGTGGTTTTTCTTTTAATATCTTTGAAAAATTAGGAGCATATTTGGGAATTAAGTCATTTAGCGACACAAGTAGATTCTGGGAGCCATATGCCTCTTCATCTTTAACACTCAAAGTTGCTTTGAAAAAAATATCTGGCAGGTCGCCGCTGGCAAAGGCAAGGTTTTTCTTTTCAGCATATACATCACTTGGTACTGAATAAACATCCATATGAATATTCGTTTCTTCCTCAAGCCATTTCATAACTATAGTATCTTCCCAAGGTCCTTGTGCAGAATGTCTTGAGCCCATCATTTTTAAAGTTATTTTTTCATTTACTATAGGTAATCCTACAGGATTAAAATTGCTTACCTCTTTCGTGCTTTGAACGGGTTTTTCACTGCTCTTCCCACTCGTTTGTACATTTGCATCATTTGAATCGGTCTTTTTCACACAACCTGTAAATGATGTAAGTAAAATCATTAATACCAGCATAATTGTGAAACTCTTTTTCATTAAAATACCTCCTTCAAAGATCAAAATTTGTTATTGACGTGTCCAAATACCTAGTTGTATAATTTTAGTTATTGATATTGTTGTAGATACAATTATACCTGCTGCAGCATAGTACAATTTCCTTATAATAAAGCATACATCAATGCAGTATTATATTAAACTACCTTTTTTGTCCTCAAAGTTATTTTTTTTGTCAAGTATATATTTTATTACTTTATTCTACAAGCCCAGTGCGCTCAATTCCTTGCATAAACTTGCTTTGAAGAAATGCAAAAGCAGTCATTACAGGAATCACCACAAGAAATGTTCCGGCCATCAGTACGGCATTATTGATAGCCATCTCTTCTTCCATGGCTTCCAATTCAATCAAACTGTCAAAAATCTCCTCTGACGGAGGAGTATTTACTAAATTAACCAGTTCATTAAGCCTGGAAGGCAATGGAGTCTTCATCATCTTGCTTATATAGATGGAAGGTTCATAAAAGTCATTCCAATGCCATACCAATGATAACACCAAAGTCACCAGTAAAGCCGATTGGGCTACTGGTAGTACTATATTCCAATAAGTTCTGAAAAAACCGCATCCATCAATTTTCGCAGCGTCCTCCAATGCTTTTGGAAGTCCCAGATAAAACTGGCGGAATATAAATATGAAGAGACCACCTTTCAACCCATAACCGAAAAATGTGGGAACTATCATTGGAAGATATGTATTAAGCCACTTCAGGTTACAAAATATCATATATTGAGGAATTATAATTGTTTGGACAGGAACAATAAGACTTAAAATAACTATGGAAAAAAGCAATGTTTTTCCCGGGAAATCATACCTTGCAAACCCGTACCCTATAAATGAACACGCAAGTATATGTCCTGCAGTCCCTAGCAATGTCAATATCAGGGAGTTTTTAAGGTACTTTATATAATCAAGAGCTCTAAAAGCTATAACATAGTTTTGAATTTTAACAGTTCTTGGTACCCAGTTAACAGTAAAATTGTACAAATCCGCATTGGTTTTTAATGATGTTACTATCATGTAAAAAAACGGAAAGAGAAAAACAAACGCCAGATCAAAAAGCAAGATATATGTTCCTATTCTAAACACTCTATCACTCAGTTTTAATGCTCTTCTTTCCGCCATCCTTTCCTGCATATTCCTTATGAATCCGGGAATCGAATATTGTGTCTTATTATTAGAAGTTCTCCATTTTTTAGTAGCTGCTTCTTCTGTCATTTCTTTTAGCCTCCTTTGCATCAGTAGTATATACATAATTCCTAAGCAAAATGAAAACCAGCATAACCAATATTATAATAAAAACAAAATAAATCCACCCGATGGTTGCTGCATATTCAAACTCCATCCCTTTAAAGGCAAGATTTTGAATGTATTCCAGTATCGGATTGGTTATGTCGGTAAATGAAGCAATTAATGTATATACAATATTTAAGAGTAAAATTGGAGATATCATTGGAAAAGTGATCTTCCAAAACATTTCCCATTCAGTTGCTCCATCCACTTTGGAAGACTCATATAATGAAGCGGGAATACTCTGGAGCCCTGACAGAAATAGTAGTATTTGAACCCCCGAACCCCATAGGACAACTATTATTATACCAAAAAAGCTGTCAATTGCTTCTACAACCTTAGGACCCAAGTACATCAGCAATTCCCTGGGTAAAAGTCTCCCACCTGAAATAGAAACAACCTGCCTATCAACCCCCTGACCTAATAACTGCTTCATTACTTCTCCCATTCCCAGTAAAAACGGAATAAAGAATACTGTTCTAAAAAAGCCCCTGAATTTCACATTTTTATTTATTAATATTGCTATAATTAATGCAAATATAATTGTCAATGGTGCTTTAATTAATGTATGACGAAACACGCCAACAAACATGGGAATGAATTTAGTATCAGTAATAAATGCTTTTAAGTAATTACCAAATCCTATCCATCTTATTATAAAGCCCTCTATCCTCTGTAATTTTCCAAAACTTAGCTTAATTGACATATACAAAGGAAATGCAAAGAATATTAATGTTCCCAGAATAAATGGCAAGACAAAGATGTATCCTTCAAGAATATTTCTCTTTTCTGCTCCAATCCGGAATTTTTTCATTAAAATCCACTTCCTTTCTCCACTATTAAATAATCTTGTGCTTCAATTACATAACCATCATAATATGTTTCTTTTTCATCATAGTTGATGTAAATAGTGGTTCCATTACTATAGCGGATTTTCACCAGTTTGTCATTTACTTTTTTATGTTCTGCCATTTTTTCAGACCATATTCCTTTTAGTCTCTGGTTGAATTCTTCATATATTTCTGTAATAGTTTGAAGCCAGCTTTCGTAATTTGAATTAAACAACCGGTTATATTTTGTATGCTTCAATTGAATTGCACTTTCATAAGTCAGCTCAAAATAAGGCATACACCCGTACTCAACCCACTGCAGCTTTTGTTTTACAGGATCGAAAAATAAATTACCCGGTTCTGAAGTATATGGTATCATTCCATGAACCACCATTTGATAAAATGGAATGGTTTCGTCGTTAATATGGTAGTTTGAACTATTAACTGGTATATTAAACAGTCTGTCGGCATATTTCAGTACATATGCATTGCCGCCGCCTACTGCCAATGGCTTTTCCTCTATGAGAGAAGCATTGAGAATATCCTTCCATTTTTGTACTGTATCATTTCTTCCGGATGGCTGCTTTTTATTATAATCATGATATACAAACTCCCCCAAATCTTCCAGCGCCACTCCTGCGTAGGGAAAGGTATTAAGTTTTTTCAGGAATTCTGTGAACCTGTTAAAGGCGGAAAATGGATTTAAAATAAATCTATTTTTATCAATATTAGTAACAGGAAGACTATTTCCTTGTATAGCTATATCATTTTTTTGGGAAAACCCTCCGTTATCCCCAAGGGCATGGAGAAAACCGGCTTGTAAAAAAACACTTACATTATTTTCCTTTGTGTATCCAAGATATTTATTTAACCCTGAAATCCCGCCCAGCAGACGTTCCGGCGGCCAGTTAACAGGATAAGCTCCATATCCTCCTTTGCTCCATCCTATTAAGTTTATTTGTAGCTCTTTTACTCCATTGCTCAAAAATTTTTCCGTAATAATTTTTGCCTGCTCAAAGCTTGTCATGGTAATAAACTTATCAAATAGCATTCTTTTTTCCTTTATACCCATAAAAATATCCAGAGCCAATGGTATATTGCCATCAGGTTTTACAGCTTGTTTCAATTGATTATTTTTAATTAAGTACTCTCTATAGGAATTAGCCATTCCACTGTAATTTGCGTTTTGACCTGCAATAAACATAAAACGCACTTCATGATCCTGCAATACTAACTCTTTATCCGGTTTGCTGCTTGTAGTTTTTTTAGCTATGTCCTTTCCATTAATAGTAATATTAGAAAGTATCAGATTATAAAAATGCCTATATTTAAACTCAACACCGGCCCAGTTCAAGTTAACTGCATAGCCCTCAGGACTTACTTGAATAGCTGTTTCTTCCTCTCCTTTTGTTACAACAGCAAGAAAAGCATTATCTCCATTTTTTATACCATAAACAGGTAATGACGCCTGATATTGCTGATCTTTTTTCATTTGTCCATATTCCTTCAAACTTACCTCTTCAGGGCTGTAAATAAATGCCTTATAAGGCTTTGAATCTTTAGGACGTTTTTCAACATTTTCAAACTTCATAATAGCTCCGCACCCGTCGGGGTAAAAAATGTATCCATCTACACTTCTGTCAGAAGCTCCGAAAAATGGCATAAGTTCTAATGCTATCAACCCGTATACATCATTTTCTTCAATTTTATCTACAGGGACTTTCACAACTAAATTGTCCCCCTCCAGCATTATTTCAACCGCTACTTTGATTCCCTGCTTGCCAAAAGAATATTCCATCATTACTTTATTATTAGGAAAGGTAACTTTTATATCGTCTGCATCTGAAGTAGAAAATGCTTTTTCTATAATTACATCATTTTTATTCATATTAATATAACTAATTGCAAAAAGAGATGACATGGATTTCTTCCAGGATACACCAACATTTTTAAAAGCACCCTCATCAGATTCAATGTCTATCGTGGATTTCCACATATGCCCATTTCTTCTGTCAAATACTGCTATCGCTCCTGTATTCAAATTGCAGTACAGTAAAAGGCTTTCAGTTTTCAACGCTTCTACATATTCGCCGCTTAGTTGTACATTTAAAGGAGCTGCTTCGCTCTTTAAGGGAAATTTTGCTGTCAGTAATAATGCTAAGCTCACTATAAGAACCAATGCTTTATTTCCATTTTGTTTTTTAACCAACATTATACAATACCCCCTCCTTTCAAATAACTATCATCTTTATTTCCTGAATAATACCTGTAATAAATTCAACCAATCTGCCTGATAAAACATAAATCATCAGACAAACAGCCCATATAAGGCCCATATTCAGGGCACTCACTACACAAGTTGCTGTTGTCTTAGGTGTTTTATAATCATTTAGTATTTTTACCTGAATAAAGAACAGAATCAATATCCAAATCCATGTGCCATTTTGAATAAATCCATACAACGTTTGTTCACCCCTTGATAATATATTTGATAACAGGGCTAATGGAGTGTTTATCAAAATATATGGTATCATGCAGAAAGAAGATGCAATAAATATCTCATTTATTTTTGATTCACCGTCTGTAATTGCAGTAATGGCAAAACTGGCAACAACCCAGGTAACTACCGGAAGCAATAACTTAACCGCTTCAAGTATAATATTGGAATCACGCAAATCAATATCTGCCAGAGGATAATGCACAACAAACATATATAATATTCTGGAAACAAACGCCAGTAAAAGAATTATCACTCCAGGCTTAACACTTATACGCTCCCTGTTGCTCTTTATTAGTTCAAAAGTTTCAACAGGATGGAATATTATTGCTGTTGAAAACTTTAGAACGTCACATATGCTGAAGAGTTTAGTTCCTCCATTTCTAAATTGCTCCAGGCCGCTTTCCGATAACTTGCGGATACCTTTAATGAAATATATTAATCCAACAACAATGGCCGCAATACATAAAACCACCAGTGTAAAGTATTTACGGAAAATATAATACCGGTATTCAATATAGGCTTTTGAGTAGCCGTTTCTGTCATCAGCTTCTTTAAACTCTTCCATGGCATCCTTCCATTTTTTTTGTTTGAAAAGAGTCTTTGCAAGGCCTTCATGTGCAAGCCGGTAGTTCTCATGAGTTTTTAGAACTTCCTGCCAGGCAGCATATGATCTGTCATAATCTCCATCAGAATATAATTTTACTGCGTTATGTACTAATTTAATAAATCTTGTAGGCTCAAATACCTGGATGTTTCCTAACCCCCGGTCCAGTACATAAATACACCCTTGTGGATCCACTGCCAGAGATGTTGGAATGGAGAAACCACCTTTTTGGGCTTTTTTACCCCCGAACACCGTTAATAAATTACCTTCCTGATCATATTGATATATTTTCGCAGTCTGCTGTTCAATTACAGTTACAACACCATTTTTGTCAACTGCAATATCTTTGAAAAAAGGCTTAATTGATTTTCCTTCTTCGTCTTTTCTTTCACCGAATACAAAACTCGTACTTTTTAATTTCATTTTTGTAATAAAATCCAGGCTTAGCAACTTCATATCCTGTTGTATTCCTCCATATTTCCGGTAGATGTTCTCACCAATAGAGTTTAGCTTTTTAATTTCCCCATCTGCCGAATCCATAGTTACTGCATACAGCATACCTTTTTCATCCATCGTCAGGTTTAAGTATGCTGCTGCTGTACGCTTGGCAATTGCTCTTTTCTGTTCTTGAGATGCAAACATCCTGAGTATAGCATCAAGCAGTTTGAATCCTATCTCATTTTGCCCCATAAAACCCCGAAAACGATTATATGCATCTATAGTCATAACGTTTTGTCCTTTAGTAACATATAAATAACCAGTTGGGCTAATACACAGCTTTGATGGACTGAATGTATATGAAGCACCTAACAATTCAGACTCAGGTTTTAAAAACTCCTCAACAAATTCCCCGTCGGCAGATAGATGAACAACACGTTGGTTTCCTGTATCCGCTACATACATATTGCCAAACTCATCAGCATATACACCCATTGGCGAGTTAAAAGGCTTATTTTCAGATCCCTTGAAAACAGCAACAAGCCTTCCATCGGCGGTCAGCTTAACAATCCTGTTATTGCCGGTATCAGCAACAAAAAGGTATCCCTCTTTATTTATGAAGAGGTCGTCAGCATCATTGAAATATTTAACCTCCTCACCTGCGTTTTCCAGCCTGTTAATTACATGCTTCAAAATATAGGTTTCCGGAATCGGTATTCTTTCATTGCCATCAAGAATATAATCACGGCTTTCAGCGAAAGCAATGCTATTGACTATCAATATTACCACTACAATTACCAAAAGAAAGGACATTGCTTTTTTTGATTTAAACGCTCTCACTTATTTCCCTCCTTTATCCTTTAATTCCTGAGTAAGTCATAGTCTCCATGACCTTTGACTGCATGAATGTAAATATTATGACAGTAGGCAAGGTCATTAATAATGTCGCAGCTGCAACTGCACCTGCTCTTGCAATAGACCCTCCAGCTCCGATTGTTTGGAGGGCCGGGGGAAGAGTCTTCTTCGCTCTGCTGGTAATATAAATCAGAGGAGAAAAGTAATCATTCCAGTTGCTCACAAAGGAAAACACCACAAGAGTAGACCAAGCCGGGGTTAGTGACGGCATTACAATCTTCCAGAATACTATCCATTCATTTGCCCCGTCAACTCTTGATGAATCCAGAAGCTCATTGGGAAATTGTTCAGTAAACTGCTTCATCAAAAAGAAGTTGTATGCCACAGCAATATTGGGAATGATAAGTGCCCAATAACTATCTATCAAGCCAAGAGAATTTACTACCATATATCTTGGTATTTGCGTTACATGAGGTGAAAACATCAAGGCTGCTATAATAAAATTGAAAATAGCCTTTGAACCCCTGGGTTTATGCTTAACCAGGCCATAGGCTCCCAGAGATGACACTATCACGGTGCATGTTACGGTAATAACAGTTACATAAAGGCTGTTGAATATATACCTTGCAAAAGGTACTGTAGAACTGCCCAGCGAAATAACCAGGTCATGGAAATTCTGTATAGTTGGTTTTCTTACCAGATATCTGGGTGGAAAGATAAACAGTTCGTCCAAAGGCTTGAAAGCTGTACTTATCATGTAAACAAGGGGTAGTGCTGTAAATCCTACAAGAAGTATCATAAATATGTAAAGCAATACCTCGGGTAGAGTCATATTTGACTTATAAGAGCGGATTGGCCGGGTGCTATGACTTCCCCTTAATCGCTTGATGATTTTTACAGGGTATTCCATTGAAGTTTCATTACTCATTCTCAATTTTCTCCTTCCTCTTCCTTATATATCTTTAGATGAGAGCATTTTCATTACAAGCCGTCCCATTAGAAATGTCATAAGAAATAGTACAATTGCCACTGTAGAAGCATATCCCATCTGAAAGCGGATAAAAGCATAGTCATATAAATGAGCTACAATGGTATGAGCAGCGTAGTTTGGACTTGGCATGCCTGCTACGGATACTGCTATATCAAATACTCCAAAGGAGCCCACAATCGAATTGATGGCACCAAATAACAACTGAGGTTTTAGGGTTGGGAAAGTAATAAGCCACAATTCTTGGAATTTATTCTTTATTCCATCAATTGCTCCCGCTTCATAATACTCTTTTGGTACATTTTGCAAGCCTGCCAAAAATACCAAAAAACCCGTACCCATACTCATCCATATTGAAATAAAAATAACTACTGACAATATATATTTAGGATCCATTGTCCATAATATAGGCTCGCTGGTAATTCCAAGATTAATAAGGATATTATTGATAAGTCCGTAGCGGTCATTAGAGAAAAAATACAGCCAAACAACCGACATAGCAACTCCGCTGGTTATTGAAGGTGCATAAAAAGCCAGAGAAAAAGCATTACGGAGTCTTAACTGATTTATCAGCCAGGCAGCCACAAAAGACATTATGTAACCTATAGGTCCTGTGATGCAGGCAAATACAAATGTATTTTTAAGTGCCGTAAGAAATATAGCATCATCCATGAATAGTAATTTGTAATTGTTTAAACCTATCCATCTGGGTTTCTGGAGCATATTGTAATTGGTAAAACTGGTGCCCAGTGCTACAAACACCGGGATTACTATAAAAATAAGGAGTAAAACCAGGAAGGGCAGCATAAACAGATAACCTATTCCGTCCCTTCTCCACCAATATAATAACCTTGCTTTCATCTTAATTCCTCCTATCCTATGATCATCTCTAGTTAGTAATAATTCCATATTCTTCCTGTTTCATCCGCAATTCCCGGTTTATTTCTTCTACTGCCTTTTCAATAGCATCCCGCACTGGTACACCGCCTATTACAACACTATTCCATGCATTTCCAATATGTCTTCCTGTAAAATACCCGCCTAGGATTACCGGTATTTCCTTTGCCCATTTCCATTGTTCCTGTATAACGTCCAGGTCTTCTTTTTTCCATGCCAGACTTGTAAAAGCATTCACATTGGCAGTATTCCAACGTGCTTCTACTCCAATAAGAGCCTCAAGTTCTCTTGCAAATCTGGTCTGAACAGGAGTGCTCATCCACCATTTTAAGAATTTCCAGGTTTCTTCAGGATTCTTTGTCTGTTTTATAATAATTCCGCATTGTCCTGCTAATGCACCGTTTGACCGATCAACTATACCATCCGGACGAAGAGTACCCGGTAAAGGTGCAATACCCCATCTACCCGCCAGTTCAGGAGCCGCTACAGACAGCTGCATATAAAGACCATAGCTTCCTATTCCAACAGGCATCTCTCCTGTTCTCATGCGGTTAAAGAAACTAGCAGATACAGGCACTGCATAATGGGTGTACAACTCTGTATATTCTCTGAAAGCCCGGAAAGCTTCCGGCCTATCCAGAGCAGATTTAAGCCCGTCAGGAGTATAATACTCTCCTCCATTCTGAAATATAAAATGAGTGAAATCCGCAGGATAGTAAAATTGTAGTCCGTTTTGGTAAAGAACCGGAAGCACATGGCTGTAAAGATCCTCCCTTGTATCAGGAAGTTTTAATCCCAGTTCACCTGCAATATCCTTCCGATAAAACATTACAGTAAAATCCATTGTTTCAGGTATAGCGTAAATGCCTTCTCTGTACTTATATGGAATAAATATGTTTGGTATAAACCAGTCTGATACTTCACTAAAATCTTGAAACTGTCCAAGATCCAATACAGCATCTCTTATGGCAAATTCAACGGGAGAATTGGAACCGACTCCCAGAGCTGCATCAGGAGCCTTACCCGAGTTTATGGAGAGCAATAATGCATTAACGCTTCCTGCTTGAAGCTGACTTGGAGGAAACACATTTATATTTACCTTTATACCTGTATCAGGTGTAAAATCTTCATCTGCCATTTCCTTTATTAATTCCGCCCATTCAGTTCCTCTGGCAACCCATACATTAATTGTCTTGTTTATCTCCATATCATTACTTATTGTACTGCCAATGTTATCGTAATCTTTTTTAAATGATATTAAGAAGTTGGCAAAAGTAAAGTAAAGTTTCTGGAATATGTTAGATTGCTTGTTTTTCCATATTTCATCCGGTGAACCTGCAAGAAAATAGTCAATGAGCAAAGGCTGGTTCTGCAGACTTAAATACCAGTTCCCGAAATTGGTTTGAGCACTATTAAGATCATTTATCCTTTTTGCAATACTGAAAGGGTCTTTGACCATACCTTCCAACTGGCTTTTTATAGTCAGCATATTGCTTGCCATGGCAGGTAATTTCTCCGATATATCTTTCATCATATCATGTTTTTTCTGCAGGCTTTGGACTAATGTTTCTATGTCATTTTTTAAATTTGGAATGGTTTTAAAAAAATCATAATCATAATTGGGGTCAGGATTACTTCCTGTAACCTTGATAATATCACGCAATATATTTGAAAGAAGAATAGAATCCTCATTAAGTGAATATATAACAGGAGTTAAGGAACCTAATTTAACTGTCATTGTAAGTGTATGCTCTCCCTGGGTAAGGTAAAAAAGAAAAGGATCTCCTTTATCATCCTGTAAAACTTCAGTTCTCCACTTTCTATCAAACACAAATTTATACTCTTCTAATTCTTTAAAGGGCACCCTATTATCTACAGCAATCTGCCTAAACGATGGGAGGCCATCATTCCACCATTGTGCAGCCCTTATACCTATTTTATAAAGACCATCCTCAGGGACTGAGAATTTCCATGTTATTGCTTGATTGCCCCGACGCCAGCGATATCCTCCAAGTACATTAAGTTTTCTGTCTAAATATGACGCCGGTTTGCAGATAGGATCGCCATCACTTTCTCTCCTGATTGCAGGATCACTTTTTTCAATAGCAGAACTCTCTGCTTGAAATTCTACCGTACGCGATACATTGGAATATCCTTTTTGAATATATTGTTCCTTAACCTGTTCATAAACAGGAATTTTCGTTACCGGTTTTACTCGCAACTGACTAATTGCCATTGGCTGGTCTATATACTCTAGTTGCAGCACATGTTCACCAGATTCCAAATAGAACTGAAAAGGCTGTGAATATAAACCCTGCCCATCACACATATTTACATTTCTCCATTTCGGAACCTCTACCTGACCTGGTCTTACTTCATCTCCAATACTGTTAATTACAGGCTCTCCTTCATCCTTCCAGCCACGGTTAAATACAATATTTACGGCTTCTAGGAAAGGTACTTTCCCGTCTATTTTAAGAGAACGAACTGCAGGGTTGCCTGAACCGGGCATCATGTAGTATTCTATTTCTATTTCATACAGACCCTGGGTTGAAATCATAAAATCCCATTCGACCCAGGGTATATCTTCAGACCATTTAAATGCAGGTATGCTGCTTCCTCCTATTCCGGTTTCCAAGACTGCATTTTCACCATTAGACAAACGTATTTTCTCTGGCTCAACTACTACTGCAGACGCAATTGCAGGCATATAACCATTCTTTTCATAGTCTTCAAGTATTGATAAATAATAAGGGTATCTTACTGTCCTATAATATTCTAACATTGTATCTTTCTCTGTACCATAATTGAATTTATCTCGCAGTGGTACATCGGAAACACCCCGGACCGGAGAAAACACTCCAATTAAAACGATGAAACATAGAGTAACAACAATTGTTTTCTTAGAAAAACTATTCATGACCTTCACCCTTTATTTTTTATTAGAGATGCACAGTTTGCACCTAAAATCTTATAATTATTCTTGTACCCGGTGCTGTAACATTTTACCGAAACATATTGACGCTGAATGAGTTTTTTGCACCAGAATCAATATTTGCAACTATTAACATACAATAGCATACAATGCTATATAGTAAACTTAAACTAACTTTTTTAACTAAAGAGTCAGTTTTTTTGTCATTTTGCTTATATTTTATAAAGTTTGATCAATATCTGTATTTTAAAACCCTTTAAGGCTTGATTCGAATAATAAATCGTGAATTGTAAATAGAATTGGCTTACATGAATTTGTCAGCAGGAATAACTACGATTACCGTAGTACCTGTACCTGGCTTACTTTCAATATCAATACCATACTCTTCACCGTAATTCATACATATTCTTTCATTAATGTTCTTTAGTCCTATACTTGTTCTTCCACTTTTATCATTGGAAAACCGGCTATTTTTTAATTCTTCAAGTCTTGTTTTACTTATTCCGGCACCATTGTCTTTTATCTGGTATATTATTTTATTTTCAGTTATCTTAACAGAGACAATAATAATACACTTCCCTGTTTTTTCCTTAAAACCATGTACTATTGAGTTTTCAATAAGTGGCTGAAGTATCATCTTGATAGTTCTATATTGATTAGCTCTGCTATCTATATCAAAAAACACATCTAGATCATCCTCATATTTGTATTTTAGAATATTGGAAAACGTCTTTGCATATTTTATTTCTTCCTCCACTGTTATAAAACTGGCTTTATTCTTTAGGGTTATTTTTAGAAACTCTGAAAGCTGATATATCATTCCACTGATTTCATTATCTCCCTTTCCCTGGTCAACAGCCTTCCATCTTATAGTCTCAAGGGTATTAAATAAAAAATGGGGATTTATCTCAACCTGAAGTGCATATAATTCTGTAGCTTTTTTAAGCTTTTCCGTTTCATACAGCTCATTAGCCTGTTTTCTTATTTCATTTTCCATGTATTGAAGTATCTGTCCAATCTGACCAATTTCATTTTTCTTACCGGAAAAATTTCCTATGCTTATCTCATCTTTAACTCCTGCACTAAGTCTGGCTTTTATATCTTCTACACACTGATTTAAAATATTTATAGGAGTATAAAATCTTTTGACAAGAAGGAATATTATAAGTAGAATGAAAGTTGTGTATATAATTAATATATAATAATTACTTAGAAGGGCTTTCCATATCTTCTGCCTGATATATTTATCAGAAACACCCAATGTAATTATCCACTTATTAGCTTTCAATTTGTTAAAAATAATAGTAGTACCTAACTGTTTGCTTTTAAAAATGCCTCTGTTTGCTTTAAAAATTTCTTCATTGGATATAGCATCAAAACTAACTGCATTATCAGATGATATAATAGTCCTGCCATCTGATGAGTATATGCAAGTATGGGCTCCATTCATCCTTCCGGTAATAGATTCCTTTAATGGAACAACATTAATGACAGCATGTATAAAGCCTGCAGTTTCAAGGCTAAGTACTTTCCGTATTCTTTTTCCAATAGATATTACCTGACGACTAAAAATATCATTATAAGGTCCATAGTAAACCGTTTCTCCATCCTGCTTGCTTAATGCGCTATCAACAAGTCCCTTAGGGAAGTATTGCTGTGAAGACGATGTAGAATAAATAAGCTTAAAATCTCTGTCAAAGATATTTATATACATTATGTCGGGGTTTATTGCCTGCTCTTCTTTGATAATCTGGGCAGGCTTTTTAGTAAGCTCGCTATATTTTTCATTTCCCTGACATTTACTGTTCATCATCAATGATAGTATATCATTATTCAAATAGAAATTTTTTAATGAGTTTTCTATTCTATTGAATTTAGAGTCGGTCTGTATTGCTGTTTGCTCAAGATAGTAGCTGTATGAATCGATAATTTTGTTTTCAATAATTTTATAAAACAAAGAAAACTCAAACAATACAAGTATTGCAACAGGTAAAATAATGACCACAGTAAAATTAATTACAAGCATCTGTTTTAGACTAATGCCGTATGGTGTTAAAAGTATTCCATTCCTTTGCTCATACTTTTTTGTTTCCAGTTGTTTTCTGCCACCAGGTATAAACCTTTTGGCAAGTCTATATAAAGGCTTTATTATTACTGATAGAATATTAAAGTTTACTATTATAAAAAAAACAACCAGCAAACCTGAAGTTTGTAATATAAGATCCCTTATTCTTCTCATATTTGATAAATCCTTAGAATAATCTGCACATAAAACCAGCTTCCACCCGGTTCGCTGCATTATAATAAAAAATACCTGTATGCTGTCTGTATCAAGCCTAATTACATTATTATCAACATTGATATTTGAATTACTAGAATCTGTATTTATTGCTCTTTTTAAAAAATCATCATATCTATTAACACTTAAACTACTTGATGAAACTAAATTTCCTTTATTTGAAAGAATAAACACATCCAACATTTCTCGATCGTTACTGCTATATAATTTTTTTAGAAATTTGTCATGAAATGTAATAATTATATAGCCCAATTTTTGATTATCAATTTTACTTTTTATAGTCTTTATCAATGATAGACTACCCTGACCTTCGGAGCTTGATTTATATGAGGATATTCCTTCAGATGGTTCTATCCATACAAATTTATCTTCATTAATGTCCGCATATGAAAATACATGGTAATACTCATTTTTGAAATCCAGCTGTTTGGCATATGCATCATTTGTTATAACAAGTTCCTTACTGGTATTTAGGATATATATATTCCTTACATTTCCTTGAATAGCCACTTCCAATAATGTCCTTTCTGCTTGCGGAATAAGTAATTGTTTTTCGAAAAGACTATGTTTGTCTTGATTAAGCATAAGATCCTGTACTGAATCATTTTCAATAATTGTAATGGCCAGTCTTTCCTGTTCCATAAGCTCGCCATCAATAAATCTGCTTAACTGTTCAAGCATTTCGGTATTTATTTGGCTAACCTGTGACTTAACAAGGTTCACTGATGAAATATATGTAATCATTGCAACAACAGGTATTATTGCAGCAATTATGATTGTTGAAATACCAATAATATTCCATTTAAAACTATTATTACTAATTTTATCACTAATCTTATCGTTAATCTTATATTTAGAGCTTTGCCATAAATTTAATTTAGTCATAGAAACCTCTGACAGATATATACTATGTTTACAATAATTTTTTCAAAAAATGACATGAACATGCACCCATACCTACAATATACACTCCTTATGTTGGTATACTATCTTATTATTTGTCTTTTTGAATTCCTTCGGAGTTACACCCTCACACTTTTTGAAAACCTTCAAAAAATACTTTGTACTGCTATACCCTATGATATCTGCCACTTGATCATTATCCAAGTTAAAATTGGATATTAATTCCTTGGCCTTTTCGATTCTTATTTTTGTTACATAATCAACAAAGTTTTCTCCTGTTTCCTGTTTAAAAACCCTGCTTAAGTAATATGGACTAATAAAAATCTGTTTTGCTATGGATTCCAGACTTATGTCCTTCAACTCACTTTTTTTAATTGCCAACATAGCTGCATTAACTATCTTTCCTTCATTTTTATTGCTAAAATCCTTTTCCATCATAGCATTCTGCAAATTCAAATCTGATTTTTCATAAAGCCCCTTAATACTGTAGATATCTGAAAATTCTCCACCCAGTCCGATATGTACTTTACAGTTAATATAATCATCTGAAGATTTTTTAACATCTCTTAGGATTTTTTGTAAAATATCATATGCATTTTTCATATTTCTTTTAGAGATATAGAAAATAATCGAAATTTGATTTTCATAGTCATTAAAAATGCAACTTCCGCCATGCTTATTTATTGTTTCTCTTGCAATGTTAGAAACAGTATTTCTCTTAATGGAAATAGCTCTGACACTATTTTTGTTACCTGCTGTATAGAAGCTCTCGTCCTCTATAGAAATACGTATTACATAGAACATATATTCATTAATATTTATGCCTAACTCCCAAGCCTTTTTTTGTATAAAATTATTCCCGGTAATTATACCCTTTGCAATATTTTTAAGAAAATCATCTTTTAGTAAGGAAATACCCTTGTCAAAAAGAGAGCTTTTACTGGTTTCCTCAGAAAGCTTTGTATAGACTTTTGTAAGAGATTGATTTAATTCCTGCGTATTTAAAGGTTTTAGTATGTAATCACAAACACCGTAGGCTATGGCCTTCTTTGCGTACTCAAAATCATCATACCCGCTTAATACAATAAATTTTATGCTTTGATCAATCTTTAGTGCATGTTCCATAAGTTCCAAGCCATCCATAACAGGCATTTTTATGTCGGTAATTACTAAATGAGGACTGTACTTTTTTATAAGTTCAAGAGCCTCTTTTCCATTACCAGCAGTTCCTAATATATTAAACCCGGCTTCTGACCAATCGAAATAGTTGCAAAGACCATTCCTTATTTGTTTTTCATCTTCGGCTATAATGCATTTATACACTCATACCAACCCTTTACAGTTCATTATATTTACAGTAACAATTATTTCATATTTTTTTGTTTGTGTAAACGTTCTTACAATAGCACAACAACTACTTATTATCTGTTTTAAGTGTTATTTGCGTAAAATCTATATTTATCATAGTAATAATGATCTAAATTTATTGTGACCTATTTGAACTCTTTCATGACTTAAGTCATGAGTTTCCTCTATAATACTATAAAAGCTAGAATGATGTACACTTACCATAGTACCGTTATAGTGCAGCACATATAGTTCAGCACAGCGCGCCAAATTATAT
>OFEK01000847.1_pt1 | contig 25597 bp, 26 predicted proteins | sample 1521131 | NCBI WGS metagenome assembly OFEK01 (sample SAMN05720209, study PRJEB24109) | activated sludge metagenome | isolation source: Anaerobic digester | place: China | collected 2015-12-16
ATAAATATACGCAAATCCGTTGGCGTCTGATATCTCACTGATTTGACACCACATGTTTGCGTCGTATAATTCCACTCTGGCATTCTGTACCGGAGTAGCACCGTCAGGTTCCAATACTTTTACAGGTATTGCATTGTACACAAAAGTAACCGTATCACTGCTTTGCATTCCTTCTTTGACAGCAACTGCTTTTATTACGGTGCAACCATTAATTGAAGGTTTGCTTGTATCGCTATACTGAATTGTTGCATTGTCGCCGGGATTCGGCTCACTTCTGTCCAATGTATACCAAATCACTGCACCTTCAGTTGAGCAAGATAATTCAACCTCACCTGCAGTAGCGTTGCCTGATGCCGGCGAGGCGGCTGGCGCTGCTACCTTTTCAACGGGTTCTTCACCTGTTATACTAAAGCTTTCACCAGCTTCTTCAGAATTGTAGTTTTCATCAGCTTTTTCTGAATTGTTTACGGATATCGCTCCATTTTCTGCATTAACAATAGGTCCGGGAATTAATACATTGGTTGCTATAACGCAGATACAAAGAACAAAAGTCAAACATTTCTTGGCAAGTCTCCACATAAGGACTTGATCTCCCCTTTCGTTATTAAGTTTTTTAAAAGTGGAAAAGATAGATTATGTAGTCCAATAATACAACACTTGATTAGTCATAAGGCTTAATAAATAATTTTAGTGATTAGATGCATTCCGGCTCATTCGACCCTCCTCCCACCCTAATAATAAACTTTTTGTAAAAATATTCACCAAATTTTCACAAAAACCATGGTTATACAATTACCAACATTTTACGTAAAGAAATTCCATTTGATAATACTATATAATACTATATTTATTAATGCAAGCATTTTTTTACAATATAAACGTGGGGACAGTCCTTCTGTTTCATTTAAAAGACAAAACAGAATAACTGTCCCCACGTTTCATACATCTGCTTCATTAAATATAGAGAAGCTTCCAGCTATGTTTCCTAAAACCTGAAATCCCGCTGACCGTTTTCTATATTTTTTAGATTGGCACGAACAATATCCTTGACTTTATTACTTGGAATATTGTTTATTTCAGCTTTAATCAAAGCTTCACCAATAGCTCTAGTTTCTTCAGAAGCATAATCTTCCAGATACTCCTTCAAAGTCATAAGTGCATTGGGATGGCAGCAATTCTGAATCTGTCCGTTTTTGGCAAGGCTCATGAATCTGTCACCTGTTCTGCCTTCACGGTAGCATGCGGTACAAAAGCTGGGAATATATTTGCTTTCCATCAGCCATCTTACAATCTCATCAAGGGTTCTAGTATCACTAACATCAAATTGCTCGGATTTTTCATCCTCAGGTTCCGGTTCACAATATCCGCCAACGCTGGTTCTGGATGCACCGCTTATCTGTGAAACGCCGAGACGGATAACCTTCTCTCTTACGGTTTTGCTTTCTCGTGTAGAAATAATCATACCTGTATATGGCACTGCTATGCGAATACAAGCGCAAATTTTGGCAAAAACATCATCACTTATACCATTATCAAAAACATCCGGGTCAATATCATCAGCCCGTTTAATTCTGGGAACGCTTATTGTATGAGGTCCTACTCCATGTACTGCTTCCAGATGTTCTGCGTGCATTAGGAGAGCGGCAAATTCATAACGGTAAAGCTCTAGTCCGAATAACACGCCCAGACCTACATCATCTATTCCACCTTGCATGGCTCTGTCCATTGCTTCAGTATGGTATGCATAGTTATGTTTCGGTCCTGTTGGATGTAGTTTTTCATAGCTTTCCTTATGATATGTTTCCTGAAATAAAATATATGTGCCGATTCCTGCTTCCTTGAGCTTTCTGTAATTTTCAACTGTCGTAGCTGCAATGTTCACATTAACACGACGAATAGCACCATTTTTATGTTTTATACTGTAAATGGTATTGATACATTCAAGAATATACTCAATAGGATTCATTACAGGATCTTCACCGGATTCAATTGCAAGACGCTTATGACCCATATCCTGCAATGCGGTAACCTCTCGGACAATGTCCTCCTGTGAAAGCTTCTTTCTCACAATATGTTTGTTTTTCAAATGATAGGGGCAGTATACACAGCCGTTTACACAGTAATTGGATAAATAAAGGGGCGCAAACATAACAATGCGGTTACCGTAAATATCCTTTTTAATTTGTTCTGCAAGATCATAAATTTTCTTGACCTTTTCTTCAATTTCGCAGTCAAGCAGCACTGCTGCCTCTTTGTGGGAAAGTCCCTTGCGGAGCTTCGCTTTTTCAATAATACTGTCAATCAATTCAACATTGTTTTTATTTTTTGCTGCATACTCCAGAGTTTCCAGCACTTCCTCGTGGCAGATAAACTCTTCTGCCTCTAAAGATTTTGGGTTATACATAGTAATTTTCCTTTCTTTTGAGTCAGATAAATCTTCCTCATTAGTTAATTTTATTTTATCTAATGATAACTAATGTTGGCTGACATTGGTTACCATATGTTAACATAAGTTATTGTTAGTTAATATAAGTTAATATAAGTTAATGTAAGTCAATACAAATCAACATAAATAATGTAATTTAATACAGTACTTGTATATGCCTACACAAATTTGTAGTCACCTCTTGAAACAACTAATTTATATCCGATGCTTTCAATGCGCTGCTGCATACACATAAGGCATTCAGCCGCTTCATCCCCTGTACAGATTTTATTATCATATAACATATATTTCTTTCTGACATTGGTTGGCGACAGATTGGGCATAACAACATTTGCTCCCGCAAGAATACCTTTTTCCCGGCCACATGGATCTATTGTTCCAAGTGCTGTTGTTGCAGGCAGCAGCACCTTTGGCAGCATTAAACGAATGATTCCAAGCAAAAACAAGGTCAGATCCAATGTTCCGGATGGTTCAACTGCAAATGGCGTATCTTTGTGAGCAATAAACGGTCCAATTCCTATCATGTGGGGGCTTAGCTCTTTAATAAAAAGCAAATCTTCTACAATGCATTCTGTTGTCTGAAAAGGTGAGCCCACCATAAATCCGCATCCAACCTGATAACCTATTTCCTTTAAATTAAACAAACACTGCTTACGGTTATGGAGTGATAGGGAATTAGGATGTAGTTTCCCGTAATGCTCCGCATTTGCAGTTTCGTGACGAAGCAGATATCGGTCAGTGCCTGCATCAAAATATGCTTTATAGCTTTCAAAACTCTTTTCACCTATGGATAGGGTTACTGCACAATCAGAATATTTTCCCTTAATGGAACTGACAATATCAACAATTTTTTTGTCAGTATAAAATCCGTCTTCACCGCCCTGTAGAACAAAAGTACGAAATCCAAGCTCATAGCCTTGTGCGCAGCAATCAAGTATCTGTTCTTTTGTCAAACGATATCTTTCTGCATTACAGTTGCTTTTTCTAATTCCACAATAATAACAGTCATTTTTGCAGTAGTTCGTAAACTCAATGAGACCTCGCATATATACATCTCTACCATAATTTTCAATCCGAACTCGTCTTGCATTTTCAAAAAGGTATTCTGCAATATCTGCCGTTCGGTTATTAATTAAAAGTTTGAACTCATCAAATGACAGACTTTGACTTTGTTTAAGTTTATCAACTAATTGTTTCATTATTTTTCCTCAATCTTTTTGTTAATATTTGATTTTGCGCTTATATTGGAATAGGCTGTTTTTGCACTGATACCTGGTAATCTGCCGATTTTACCTGACAAAGCACTGATGATATCCTGCGGTGCATCAATGGCTATACTTATGATATTAATTTTCTTGGTGCGGTATGGAATCCCCATTCTGCCAATAATGTATTCACCATATTCGTGCAATATACTATTTAATTTTTCTACAGATTCAACATTTTCAACAACTATTCCGATTACTGCAACTCTTGTTTCCATATCTATCACTTACCACTCCTTAAAAATACTCAAAATTAAAAATGCGCCCATTGAAAGGCGCAGTAATTTTATACAGTAATTATTATGATTGTAATCATTCTAACTATCTAGCTATAAAATTGCAATGCCTTTCACTTCAAAATATTTCAGTGTCAGAAGCAATTATTTTTATTTGCTTTGTTATAAGAAGTACTTGTCACTTAGCTAATTTAGTTTAACATAGATGTTTTATTTATTCAACATTTATTCGGTTTTAAGGGCGCATTTTACAATGTCTTTAATTGCCATAAAGACAATCCCAATGGTTTCATGGGGTCAGTCATCATTTGTTGATGACCCACAGATATATAGACGTGATATTCATGGTCATTCGCTTCAGGGATGGGGTATAAAGTAGTGATTGGCAGTAAACAAAATCCCTGCCGCTTGAGGGAAGATCATTTTCTGAACAACCACAGACAGATGGACTTTACGGTGGTCGAAGCCATTTTGAAGACGGTATGTTACTGCCCTCTCAGTAAACAGCGATGCCCAGCACTTGCTAATATGCTTTAGGATTGCTTCCTTTCCTATAATGTTCAAATATGTATCCTGCTGGCCTGCAAAGGAGGCCGTCGGTAAATCTTCTGCAGTTGCAGAGGAGAATTTTATTTTCAAAGAAGCTAATATTAAAGACGATAACCCGATGTCAAGGTATATCCTCTATTTATTATGTGGAATTCTTAATACTTAATGTCAGTAAATTTCCATAATGCCTCGTATTTCAATTATTTGTTTTTAATCAGTAGTAGTCAAATAGCAGCCAATTTTTATTTATAGGAAGTGTTTTCAATAAATTCGCCAGATATTCAAAAGGCTATTGTTATCGCAGACCGATTTACATAATGTTCAAAAACACATTGACAAAATTTGATTTGATGCATATACTAATAACATATCAAATATATTTGATATGAGGTGATAACTTGGAAATAGCTTATAAGGAACACGCAAAAGTATTCAAGGCCTTTTGTGATGAAAAACGGCTACGGATACTTGATCTATTGTGCGGCGGTGAAAAATGCGCTTGTGTTTTGTTGGAACAGTTAGACTTGGGGCAGTCAGGGCTTTCATACCATATGAAGATTTTAGTTGAGTCGGGTGTTGTGGAGAGCCGCCAGAAAGGCAAATGGACACATTACAAAATTAGCGAAAAAGGTAGCGCTTATGCTATAACTCTCCTAGAAGAACTGACAACGCCGAACACGGTTATAGAAGAAAATATTTACGGCATATGATACAGGCTATCTGATCGATAGCTTTTAACAGGTAGAATACATCAAAAGTTTTTGATATGATTGTCCATTTTTAGAAAGAAGGGTTGTTTTATGCAAGTGTTAAAAGCGATCTGGGATTTTTTCCAGAACCAAATTCTCGGCATGAAATGGTTGAATGCATTAATTGGAAACATGTTATCTGCTTTAGGGCTGAACACCTCCAATCGCTGGATCGGGAGCATTCAATTTTTCATTTATGATGTTATAAAAATTGTAGTACTGCTATGCTTCCTGATTTTTTTTATCAGCTATATCCAGAGCTACTTCCCCCCAGAACGAAGCAAGAAAATATTAGGACAGTTTCACGGGATCGGGGCGAATTCCGTTGCCGCCCTGCTTGGAACTGTAACACCCTTTTGCTCCTGCTCGTCCATTCCATTATTTATTGGCTTTACTTCAGCAGGTTTACCGCTCGGAGTCACTTTTTCATTCTTGATTTCCTCGCCAATGGTGGACCTGGGCTCTCTTGTTCTGCTAATGAGTATATTTGGTACAAAAGTCGCCATTTTATATGTAATATTTGGTTTGGCAATCGCTATAATTGGTGGCACTCTAATCGAGAAATCGCACATGGAAAAACATGTTGAGAGCTTTATCTTGACAGCCGGAAGCGTTGACATTGAGTCACCGGATCTTGCAAAAAAAGATCGGTTGATTTATGCAAAGGAGCAAACGCTATCTACTTTTAAAAAAGTTTTTCCATACATCCTGATCGGTGTTGGAATAGGTGCGATTATTCATAACTGGATACCCGAGGCATGGGTGGTATCCCTGCTTGGAAGTAATAATCCCTTCGGTGTAATTTTAGCGACACTAATAGGCGTGCCGATGTATGCCGACATCTTTGGCACAATTCCGATTGCTGAAGCGCTGCTCTTCAAAGGTGCTCAGCTGGGTACGGTGCTGTCTTTTATGATGGGTGTCACCACCCTGTCCCTGCCATCTATGATTATGCTCCGCAAAGCTGTCAAGCCGGAGCTGCTGGCGCTGTTCATCGCGTTCTGCACCATTGGCATCATTTTTGTAGGCTACTTTTTTAACGTCATTCAGGGATTCATTATATAGTAGGAGGAACGTATTATGGCAAAGACTTGGTATCCAGTTATTGAATACCTGACCTGCGTGGAGTGCGGCATCTGCGTTGCAAATTGTCCTCACGGTGTCTATGATTCCGCAAAGGCACCGTCTCCCGTTGTAACAAATCCGGAAGCTGCATTGGCCATTGCCACGGATGCGGGAATCGTTGCCCGGTTGGAGCAATTACCTATGTTGGCGATGATACCGGCTGGACACCGCTGAACGGCATGCAGGTATCTGCGGAAAGCTGCAGTTCCTAAGGAAAGAAAAGCAAAGCTGGATGCTCCTGCGGGAACAGCTGTTGCTAAACAATAAAATCAAATTATAAAGGAGAGTATGAATATGTCACTATTTGGAAGGAAAAAGGAAGAAAAAACCTCCTGCTGCTGTGGAGGAAACTGCGATGCGGAAAGCATGGAAAAGGCAGAGAGTGCTAAAAGCGAGGGTGCGAGTGTGAAAGTGCTTGGAAGCGGATGTGCAAAATGCAATCAGCTTGAAGCAGCTACAAAAGCAGCTCTTCAGCAGCTCGGCATGGATACTGCCATTGACCATGTAACCAATTTCTCTCAGATCGCGGCCTACGGCGTCATGACAACCCCTGCTCTAGTCGTAGATGGTAAAGTAGTTTCTTACGGCAAGGTTCTTAAGACTGATGAGGTCGTAAAGATACTGCAGAAGATCAGAGGATAAACATATGGAAAACAGTAAAAATAAGGGAATTAGTTTTTTTGAAAAGTATCTTACCTTATGGGTAGCTATGTGTATGGTCATTGGAGTGTTGATAGGTAAATTTCTACCTTGGATTCCGGCTTTCCTTGGGCGCTTCGAGTATGCAAATGTATCCATACCCATTGCCATACTTATTTGGCTCATGATCTATCCCATGATGCTGAAGGTTGATTTCAAGAGCATAAAGGATGTTGGAAAAAATCCAAAAGGATTATTTGTCACATGGGTGACCAACTGGCTGATAAAGCCGTTTACTATGTTTGGTATCGCTTGGCTGTTTTTCTTTGTGATTTTCAAAACGTTTATCCCGGGAGAACTCTCTAAAGATTATTTGGCCGGTACAATTCTACTTGGGGCAGCTCCGTGTACAGCTATGGTGTTTGTTTTGACATTGGTCATTATATTTTCATTCCAGGGCATGGAAGCAACCCAGCGGCCAAAGTTACTCGAGGAACTTCCTGTTATAGATGTGGCCGTAACGATGGGCTGTAATGTAGAATGCCCTTATCTGCTATGTAAGCGTCGTGAGGGTTGGGGCTTAAATGATCCGACAGGGATGCCCGACGATGAATTCATTGCCGTGATAAAGAAAATTGAATCAAAAATTCATGTTTTGAAAGTGGAACTCGCGGCTTTATAAGGCTTATCAAATTCAAATCTGTTCTATCACGAGTACTCCATATCTAACCTGCTCTGTCACCAGGCTATGACATCTAACCCGACCACTTAACTATCAAATCCGCCTTTACAGAATGAATATCTTTCGACCTGTCGGTTCTCGGAAACATATCCACGGCATTTTTGACGCTATCGGTAGACAGGAACATATCCAAGCAAAAGGGAAGGACATAGTGTGCCTTCCCCTTATAATGCAAAACTTTAGTTATTCACCGCATTCATCATGATGCTGATGTTCATGGCAAACGGAACCGGTAGATTTTAAGGAACCTTGTAGGTACGCTTCTGCTGCTGCTTTAGCATTACCACTTGCCCCAACAATAACTTCTATACCTTTTTCATTAAAGATATCAATAGCACCACTACCCATACCACCTGAGATTATCACATTAACTCCCATATCATTTAGATAGTTAGGAAGGAAGCCAGGTTTATGCCCAGGGTTTGGTATAGACTCACTCTGAACAATCTGGTTGTTTTCAGTTTCAAAAATATTGAAGTTTATACAGTGTCCAAAATGCTCCGTCACCATTTCATTTTCACTTGCTACTGCAATTTTAATCATTTTTTTCTCCTCCAGTTTTACTAATATATTAGCAACTGGCTCAAGCCAATTGCCATCAAAAAGCTCTATCATACCTCTATCACAAGCTGCTGATATTTTGGGGTCAATCGGAAACTTTGCAAGAACTTTTAAGTTATGCTTCTCCGCCAAACAGCAGATTCATAACCTTGCTATAGATCCCATTTACTGCTATGCTCGATGCACAATTTATATCTACGATAGTTTTCCCGTTATTGATAGCCCTTACTGCGTCAGAATCAAATGGTATTCTTCCAATAAAGGAAAGTCCTTGCCTTTTACAAAATTCTTCTATTTTTTCTGTGTTTCAATGTTAGTGTTAAATTTGTTTATACAGATTGCTGTTTTAGTCCCAAACTTTGCTGCAGTTTTTATAATCCTCTCCATATCATTAATACCTGACATGGAAGGTTCGGCCACTATCAAAACCATATCTACACCGCTAAGTGATGCTATAACAGGGCAACCTATGCCGGGAGAACCGTCAATAATTGCTAGTTTGGTAGAGGCTGCTGCCGACTTTATTTGTTTTTTCACCTCTGTGACCAGCATTCCAGATGTGCCACTACCCATTCTCAGCTGTGCTGTAGAAAAAACTTCTTCCTCATTTGCATACAACATCAACTCACCAGATACAACAGATTTTAAAACTATAGCTTCTGCCGGACAAACAGCCTCGCAAACCCCACAGCCTTCACAGGCATAAGGTTCCACTTTGTATTTCCTATCTGCTGAAATCGCATCAAATCTGCAGTTTTGTCTGCACTGATTGCATTCAATACACAGTTCTGGATTTATCTCCGCTTTTGGCAAACCATAATAATCTGTTTTCTTCGGTTCAGCGTTTTGTGTTGTTATAAGGTGCAGGTTCTGGCGCACTATAGGTATTTTGAGGACACATAAAATGTTCAATTACTTTTTCAGAATATATAATTAGTCACCTCGATCCTCATTATCTGTAAAGTGTCTACCACGCCCATGCCTATGACAGCCTCGGCCACATCCATTTCCTAATCCATCACAAAGCCGGTATTCGCCGCCTTCAATAAAAAGCACCTTACCGTTCACTAGTGATTCAGCCAGCTTCTTTCTCGCTTCGATATAAATACCTTGGACGGTAGTTCGAGCGACATTCATCTGGTTGGCACACTCTTCTTGTGTAAACCCCTCTAGATCGATAAGTCTTATCGTTTCATATTCGTCAACTGTCATATTTACATAATTTTTTGCATCCGCAGGTAAATCAAGAGGCCCAAATTTATTGCTTTCAGGTAAGCAGCATACTTTTCTCCATTTCATTGGTCTTGGCATAATCTTATCACCTCAATTCTAAGCAGAAATAACTAGAGCGTCCTCCAGTTACCTCTGATGCCCATTATAGGTTCTCTAATTGCTTATCAATAACTTCGAGGCGGTTTTGTAATATATCTTTTTGCTCGTGAAGCAACTCTTTTTGTATTTTTGAAGATACCTCATTAATTGCAAAACCTCTACCAAAACTACGTCCAAAACCGCGTCTACATGCAAGTCCTAATCCCATTCCGAGACCAGCTCCATGCTTTACTACATTAGCACCTGTGCAAAGTCCTAAACCTCTTCCAGTCATTGATTCAGCACCAATTAGTCCGGTTCCATCTCTTCTAGGCATACCATTCACCTCCTTATAGTTTATGACATATGCCATTTTCAATTCTTATTATACTCTATTTCTGACATATGTCAATAACTTTTATGGGAATTTTTTTCACATCAAAGAGACCGCCGATCATATGTATAAAACAATAGTAAACCCCTTACTTATATAGTTCCTTGAATAAAAACCATGTTTCTTCATTTTTACTGGCAACGAACAATCATGAAATGGACAATGCTCAGGTGGTTCTGGAAATATATCGCTGTTTCTGCTTGAAAAATCTTCAGGTAAATGATTACTAAAAAAACAATTTGCATTATGATGCACCTCCTAACGGAAATTATGCCCATAAGGAGAATGCTACCATAGCGTGAAAAAATATTTCCACAATACGATAGTATTAAATGCTTTATCACATTATTTAATTTGAGAAAAAAAGCCTCTTTTCTTAAATTTTAAAATGAGAATTTACATTATATCTCAAAAGTCAACCGTGGTTCAATCGCAAAGTAGGTAGAGATAGGAAATTTTCTGGCGATGTGTTGCTCATCCGAACAATTCTATGAACTCTTCCTGCGTTGAACTTCCTCAAAAATTTCTTTACTAATAATGGCCTCATGATTATTTTCAATATGCGATTGAATTCATCTCTGTTATCAAACCGGGTACCAGATGCTTGTTCAAAATAAATGCCTGCAAGTATCCAACCATCATGATTGTTAATATAATCTGTATAATATTGGATTAATGCATTTAGACTACTTTGCTGTTCTTCATATACCGTACTAACGCGACAATAAGCAGCAACACGTAAAATTTCTTTTTTTATGGACGGTATCTTATTCGACAAGAAAATGTAGCTTTTAATATGGAAAGTCAGGTCAAAAAAGATGCCATTGTTGAAATATGCCTTTAGTCATCATAATGAGCTTTGCATTGAACAATTACTATCTGGTCACACTCGACCTTATATACGATTCTGTTCCCTTCATCAATACGTCTGCTCCAATACCCTTGCCGTTTGTGTTTCAGTGGCTCCGGTTTTCCTATACCAGAGAATGGATCCCGGTTAATATCCTTCAAAATTTCGTTGATACGCTTCAAAGTTTTTTTATCCTGCGTCTGCCAGTAAATATAATCTTCCCAAGCTTCATCTGTCCATGCCTTTTTCATAATCAATCCTCTATCAGTTCGTGTACTGTTACCTGACCTGCCTCGGCATGCTTAATCGAACTTTCAAGCCTTGCTTGGTTTTTTTCACTGTAAAAAGGGTCGTAAATTTCAAATGGAATTTTACCCTGGCGCAGAGCTTGGCGTGCAAATATATTGAATGCTGTGGAAAGATTCATACCAAAATCGTTAAACAACTTTTCAGCATTTTCTTTTACTTCCCGGTCAAGTCGTATTGTTACATTAATTGTTTTAGCCACAAAAACCACCTCCATCTTTAACTGTAAATTAATTATACCATAATATATCGTGCGTTTCAAGTAATATGCACTATATTCGCTACCTTTCTTGCCTTCAGAAATTATATACTAACCACTATATTTTGTATTAGATAAGGCTGTTCATTGAACAGGTTGGCAATATTTACCATATAAAAATGAAAGAAGCCAAACGCATCAGCAATCGACTTCTTTCGACAAAATTTTGGTGGAGCATAGGGGACTTGAACCCCTGACCCCCACACTGCCAGTGTGGTGCGCTCCCAACTGCGCTAATGCCCCATATTTCCCATTAAATGCTATATTTATTAACATATAGTCAACAATATTAAAAGCAGGATTTGTTAATTCAATTCCTGCTATATTATAATATAAATACTTGCATTTGACAAGACCTATTTTTCCCGGGCTTTTTCCCATTTTTTCCAGGTTTTTTAAGTTTTCGCATTTTAATTTCTTGGAGTATAGGAATTTATAAATCTCATATAAAATTCATAAACATCAATATTTATTTCTTGTAATAATTTTGCCAATTATTTTTTTGCCAAACACTAATACTAATGCTATAATAGCTTATAATATCCTGTAATGTTGGATTATATATACATATACACTATTATTGTGTTGGGAGTGTTTGAATTGCCATTAGACGGAATTGTTGCCGATTGTATAGTGCTTGAACTAGAGAATACACTTACCGGTGGAAGGATTGATAAAATATTCCAGCCCGAACCGGATGAAATAGTTATATATATTAGAGCCAGGGGGGTAAACAACAAGCTTTTACTAAGTGCTAACCCCAATTACCCAAGGATACACTTAACAGAGGTTTCTAAAAATAATCCATCGAATCCTCCTGTTTTTTGCATGCTTTTGAGAAAACATTTATCAGGTGGTAAGGTACTTGGATTTGACTTTCACAACTATGAAAGAATTATATCAATAAATATTGAGTCAATAAATGAGCTTGGCGATTTGTCTGCAAAGAAGCTGATTATCGAAATTATGGGACGTCACAGCAATATAATTCTTGTGAATGAAAACGGAAAAATAATTGACTCAATTAAGCATGTAAGTAGTGATATGAGCAGAGTAAGAGAGGTTATGCCTGCCAGGGAATATGTATTGCCTCCCGGTCAGGATAAAATCAATCCTTTGAATTTGGATATGTATGCTCTCTTTGGTAATGAATCTACCGGGTTATATAAATCTGCCGGGTTATCTGTTGAAAAGTATCTTCTAAATACTATAAAAGGATTCAGCCCTTTTCTGTGCAGAGAAATATGTCTTGGGGCAGGTATTAATGGCAAACAGTCCCTTTCAGAAGTAGTTGAGAATTCTGGTGCATTTTCCGCTATAAAAGATGCAATCAGTGCGGCTATATTAAGAATAAGAGGTAGGGATTACAGGCCTTATATTGTTTTTCAAGATAATAAACTGGATATACCATTGGATTTTCACTGTCTCCCTTTAAATAAATCTATAAATAAACCTGCAACAGTTGAATATTTTAGCTCTATTAGCCAGGTTTTAGATGTTTTTTACTCAAAAAAGGATTTTGGTGAAAAACTAAATCATAAGAAATCAGTTTTGATCAGAGTCCTTGATACTCACCTTGATAGATGCAATAAAAAGCTTGCTCTGCAGCAGGAATCTCTCAGGGAAGTATCTGACAGGGAAAAGCTTAAGCTTTATGGTGAGCTTCTTACTGCTTTCATATATTCTATTCCTCACAATTCAAAGAAGGTTTCTTTGCCCAATTATTACAATCAGGATAATGAGTATATCGATATACCTTTGAATGAATACAAAACACCGCAGGAAAATGCTCAAATATATTTTAAGCGTTATGCTAAAGCGAAAAGCACTTTCGAACATGCATCAATACAAGTGAAGGAGACTATTGAAGAAATTGAATATTTGGAATGTGTTTATCACCTTCTTGTAAACTGTACAGCTTTTAAGGAAATAGATGAAATAAGAGATGAACTTGTGGAGCAGGAATATTTAACCTCAAAGGGCAAAACAAGAAAAGGAAATGCCTCGCAAGGAAACACTGCACACAAAAGGCTGTCGGGACAATCATCAAAAACTTCGGCTATGTCTTCCCCCCTGCACTATAAGTCTTCTGATGACTTTGATATTTATGTTGGAAAAAATAACAAGCAAAATGATTTTCTCACTTTTAAATTTGCATCTTCCAGGGATATCTGGCTTCATACCCGGAATATTCCGGGCTCCCATACAATTATTAGATGCCAGAATAAGGATATTCCAGATGCCACTCTTGAAGAAGCTGCCATGCTTGCAGCTCTGCATAGCAAAGCAGGTAAGTCTTCCAAGGTTCCGGTAGACTATACTAACGTAAAATACGTGAGAAAGCCATCTGGTGCAAAACCCGGTATGGTAATTTACGAAAACTTTAAAACATATATTGTTACGCCTGATGAAAAGCTAGCTGAGAAGATGGCCGTAAAACCAGCTCAGTAGATTGAAAAGTAGATGGAGGAGTTGATTGAAGTGTAGTATCATATTCACTATAGCAAATTAAATTTGATATAATTGATATAAATAGATAGCAGTATTAAATAAAGCAAATAAAGCTATTTTATAGATAACACACAAAAGAAACTTCATTATAAAAGTTTTGTGTGCTTATGTTACCTTAGTGAATACGCAAAAATTTAATTTGTTCCTTGTAGAATCATTTTTGCGTTATATATAGCAAAATAAATAATTTATTGAGATGGAGTGATTAACAATGAACATGATTTCTGAGAAAATTGCACACAATCTGGGTAGTTCTTCATGGATTAGAGCCATGTTTGAAGAAGGTGAAAAGCTTCGTAAAATTTATGGGCCTGATAAGGTTTATGATTTTAGCATAGGAAACCCTGAGACAGAACCGCCTGCAGGAGTTAAAAAAGCTCTTGAATCTATAGTTTCAGGTAATAAAACAGGAGTTCACCGTTATATGAGTAATGCAGGCTATCCTGATGTGAGAGAAAAAGTTGCACAGTATATTAATAAAGAAAAGGGTTCCTCCCTTACTGCAGATAATATTATTATGACCTGTGGTGCTGCCGGAGCTCTGAATGTGGTACTTAAAACTATTCTTAACCCAGGTGAAGAAGTAATCGTATTTTCTCCATATTTTGTTGAATATCTTTTTTATATTGATAATCATGGGGGCAAACCGGTTGTTGTTCCTACTGTCAGCGATACTTTTGAGCCTGACATTGATGCCTTTGAAAAGCAAATTAATTCCAGAACAAAAGCTGTTATTATAAACTCACCAAACAATCCCACAGGAATCATATATAGTGAGAAAATGCTCATGAAGATGGCAGAGGTTATAAACAAAAAAGAAAAAGACTTTAATTCAACCATCTTTTTAATTGCAGATGAGCCTTATGACAAAATAGTTTATGATGAAGCAACAGTACCAAGTGTGCTTAAAATATTTAAGAACTCGATTATTGTTAATTCTTTCAGCAAGTCTCTTGCACTTCCGGGTGAGCGTATAGGGTATATTGCTGCAAACAGCTTAATTGATAATATTAGCTTGCTAATGAGCGGTTTTGTATTTGCCAATCGTACTCTCGGGTTTGTAAACGCACCTGCTATTTTTCAAAAGGTAATTGCTGATTCTTTAGATCAGGCGGTGGAAGTTGACGGTTACAAAAAAAGAAGAGATGTTTTGTATAATGGTCTGATTGACCTTGGTTTCCAATGTGTTAAACCTGAAGGTGCTTTCTACCTTTTCCCTAAAGCTCTTATTGACGATGATGTTGAGTTTGCAAAGAAGGCAGTGAAGCACAATTTGCTTGTTGTACCAGGGACAGGTTTCGGTTACCCCGGTTACTTCAGACTTTCTTACTGTATCAGTTTAAAAACAATTGAGAATTCTTTACCAGCTTTCAAAGCATTAGTTGAGGAGTTCAAGTAGACAATCAAGCAGGGACTGTTTTTGGTAACAAAAAGAGACGGTTCCTGCTTGTCATGGGTTTTCAGAAATATGGCAAAAAAGTAGACTGCACGAGCCCTCTTTTCCGAGCAGACTCCCTGGTTTTTTTAATCCTTTGCCAATATCACCAAAAGCAGGCCGCTTGTAATTGATATTTCAGCATATTCATCACTAAACTCATTGCTGATGCCCCTAGTAGGTCCTATTTCCATTTTCGCATTACTCAATGGATAATAGAGACCGGATGTAGTAATTCCTTCTACCATTTCACTTAAAGGAAGCAGGGATACTTTAATCCCATCCTCTCTTTTTAGACACATCTTATTATCTATAAGAGTAATCCGGTTGTATTCATTGATTATCCAACCTTCAACACCTTTATTAAGCATCTTCTTTAAGAGAAATATGTTTGCTAGTGTATGGTCAAATCGAGTACCTATGCCGCCTATAATTGTCACTTCCCGACATCCCGCATTTACGGCATAATCTACCGCCAATTCAGTATCGGTTTCATCTTTTTCCCGGGGGAATTCTTTAATTTCAACTCCTAGGTCTGAAAAATAGTTATAGTCCTCTAAATCAATAGAGTCAAAGTCGCCTAGCAATAAGTGGGGTGTTGCCCCCATTTTTCTAATATGTGAAGCACCCCCATCAACACAAATAATAAAGTCTGAATCTTTTATATAGCTACTATAAAAAGAGTAATCTTCATATTTTCCGCTGCATACTATTAATGCTTTTAGTTCCTTTTTCATACATATAGCTCCTATCAGTGTCTGAATCAGCGCAAGTCACAACAGGAAGACAGTTCTTCTGTGCTAGTATTTCTTGCTTCTGTTGTGTTTTAGAACAAGAGAACCTTACCCTTACCTCTTATATCCTTACCCTTATCCTCTTATCCCCTTCCTCTTATCCTCTTATCCCCTTACTCTTTACATTTATCTCCTTATTCTGCTTACGCCCTTTATGTCACCTATTCTACCCTTTATAAGCCATGTTTTTTAAGTCGCTGATTATTTTTTCCGTGTTTTCTGCTTTGTAAACTGTGGATCCTGCCACGATAACATTGGCCCCTGCTTCGGTAACTCTGTAAATATTGCTTAAATCGATACCGCCATCTACTTCTATGTCAGTATTAAGTCCTTTTTGTTTAGTAAGCTTCCTTAATTGCCTGACTTTTTCCGTAACAGCGTCAATATAGGATTGCCCGCCGAATCCTGGGTTTACAGTCATTAAAAGGACCATGTCAACATCATCAAGTATCCATTCAATTGCTGAAAGTGATGTAGCAGGATTTAGAGCTACTGACGCCTTTATGCCTTTCTTTTTTATGCTTTGAATGGTACGATGCAAATGGTAGCAGCACTCTGCATGCACAGATATTATATCAGCACCTGCTGCTGCAAAATCATCAATGTATTTATCCGGATCCGTTATCATTAAATGAACGTCCAGTTCCAGTCCTGTAACAGGTCTCAGGCATTTAACTACGGGTGGCCCCATAGTAATATTAGGAACAAAATGTCCATCCATAACATCAATATGTATTAAATCTGCTCCCGCTTTCTCCACTTTTTTTATCTCTTCACCCAATTTGGAGAAATCTGAAGCAAGTAATGATGGTGCAATTTTGATCATATATAAACACTCTCCCTTATGTTAAAAAGTTTTGTTCTGCTTTAGGGCATTATATAGTAAAATATACCGCTGATACCTCTGAAAGTCAAACTTTCCGGAATTTACACTTTCTTTTACCAGGCAGCCTGGTTCAGCTATATGGCTGCAGCCCCGAAATCTGCACATGCAGGAAAATTCATGAAATTCAGGATAATAGAATTGAAGCTCTTCAGGCTTAGTGTCAGGAAGGTCAAGCAAACTGAAACCCGGAGTATCTACAATGTATCCTCCGGAATCCAGTTCAAACAACTGTGCATGTCTCGTTGTATGACGTCCCCTCATTATTTTCCCACTTATGTCCCCCGTTTCCATAGATAAGGATCCGGTTATTTTATTTAGGATTGTGGATTTTCCAACACCGGACTGACCTGCCATTACTGATACTCTTCCTTTCAGTTTCGAAATCAGGCAGTCATAGCCGGTATCAGTTTTTGAACTGACAGGAACAACAAAATAGCCGGCCTTTTCATAAGCTGCTATTATACTGCCGTATTTCATTACAGGGTCAAGGTCGATTTTATTTATGCATATAAAAACGTCCAGGTCTTTCCTACTGGCAGTTATTAAAAGCTTATCTAAAAGCAGCAGGTCAGGGTCAGGAGAGCAGGCTGCGATTACAGCTATAACCTGATCAACATTTGCAACTGCAGGCCGCGCCAAAACAGATTTTCTGAGCAAAATTTCATCTATAAAACCCTTTTCTCCATTTTCATCAGTTACAGTAAATAACACTCTATCACCGGGGAGAGGCGTCATACCATCTTTTCTAAAGACACCCCTGGCTTTGCATTCGTATGTTTTATAATCTACATTCATACCTGAACTCTTATCCAAGTTCCTATCCAAGCTCTTATCTAAGTTTTTATCAGCTTCCTTATTATCAGCTTCCTTATTATCGGATTTTACATAGTAAAAACCACCAACACCTTTTAATATTGTACCTGTTATTATAATCCCTCCATGTGCCTTGCGTTACCCAAACTATAGTGTATTATGCCAATATATATTTATGTGTATTTTACTGAGTAAACCTAAACTTCACTTTATTCTAAAGCTGACCATTCAAGGGTTATTTCCATATATATCCCATCATTAATCAGTACCCTCAGCTTCGTGCTTCCATTTTCTGGCACAGGGATATCTTCTATAGTAATAGGGAAATAACCTTTTTCAACATTTCTTTCATATATAATTCTTGTCTCACCGGTGTTTGATGGTGTAATTTGAGCTACAACTTTCACATAATCAGCATAGCGCTCCGGTTCATTAAGTTTTACAGGTATACTCACATATTTTGCTTGCTCAAAGTACAGATTAACTGCTGTTTCCTCATCAACCAATTCTCCCGCTGCAGGTTCCTGTTTGATTATTTTTGAGCTTCCTGGACTTCTTCCTTCAGGGTATAATTCCCCCACATTCAGATTATGCTCTTCCAGAATAACCTGGGCTTCTGAATATGTTCTGTCCGAAAGTTCAGGTACTGCAACTTTTTTTATATCCGGGCCTAAGCTTTTATATATAATAACTTCAGTTTCCGGTTTTACTTCTTCACCTGTATCCGGATATGTCCCTATAACATGGTCAACAGGAAAAACATCACTATATTCTTCTACAACTTTGGGTTTAAGGTTTAACTGCTGCAAGTCAATTTCCGCCTTCCTGCATTCCTTACCTGCAAGATCAGAAGGGATTTTCACCAATTCCGGGCCTTTACTTATGTAGAACTCTATTGTCTTATACCCTTCCATTTTAAACTCTGTTCCGGCCTCTACACTTTGTTTTATAATTATATTTTTCTCAACAGTATCGTCATATATCCAGTGTTCTATTACATCAAAGTTTGCACTTTTAAGTTCATTTTCAACATCATTAAAGTTGCTGTTAACATAGCTTTTTATAATAAATTTTCTTGACTCCGGTGACATTGACGTAACTATAACACTATATCCAATATATGAAAATACGCTTATTACTATAACAGATATTATTACAGCAAGCCAGACACTTGCCTTGTCTCCCTTTTTTGGCTTTTGAGCTTGCTTTCTTCTTTTGTTCCCTTTAATATCATACTCCTCCTCTTTTATAAGTTCAAATTCATCTATGGCTTTCATTTTCCTTGTAGGATTTGTATATACATCTTCATACTCTGCGAAGTTCCCATTTGGCTCTTTTAAAACCCTGTAAAGGTCTTCAAGCATTTCGGAAGCTGTCTGATACCGTAAACTCTGATCCTTTTTTATTGCCTTCATAACTATATTATTAAGGGCTTTTGGTATTTCCTTCTTCAATTCAATAGGTTGAAGGGGTTTATCCTGTATATGCTTCAATGCAACAGCTACAGGGGTTTCACCAACAAAAGGCATCTTTCCTGTTATCATTTCATAAATAACTATTCCCAGAGAATACAAGTCTGATTTTTCATCAATATATCCTCCTCTTGCCTGTTCCGGAGAAAAATAGTGAACTGAACCTATGGTACTTCCAACTATAGTTATAGTTGACGATGTTACAGCTCTGGCAATACCGAAATCCGTTACCTTTGCTATTCCATCTTTAGTCATAAGTATATTCTGTGGTTTAATATCCCTGTGAATAATTTGCTTGCTATGTGCATGCTCAATGGCGGAACAAATCTGTATAGCAATTTTTACTGCTTCTTTCCACTCAATTGAACCTTTGTCGGCTATATACTCTTTCAAAGTTAAACCTTCAACATATTCCATAACTATATAAAAAGTATTGTTCTGATTACCTACATCATATATGGAAACTATATTGGGATGAGACAAGCTGGCTGCTGACTGTGCTTCTACCTCAAATCTTTTTACGAATTCCTCATCTCCGGTAAATTCATCTCTTAGAATTTTTACAGCCACATACCGGTTAAGGAGTCTGCATCTAGCTTTATAAACAAGAGCCATCCCCCCTCCACCGATTTTTTCTATTAGTTCATACCTGTTTCCAAGTACATTTGATTCCATGGTTACACCTCTTATAATTCTAGACTCGGATTATACATAGTGTGATATTATCATTCCCGCCGCTCTTATTAGCCTTCTCAACCAGTTCAGCACATGCAGACTGCGGATCATCACTTTGTATGATAATGCTTTTAATTATATCATCAGAAAGCATATTTGTAAGGCCATCAGTACAAAGTACAAAAGTATCATCTGTATGTATATCGTATGTATATATATCTGCTTCTACATCCTCAAAGCATCCAATCGCCCGGGTAATTACATGCTTCTGCGGGTGATTTTCGGCTTCAACTCTTGATAAAGAGCCATTCTTAATAAGCTCTTCAACATACGAATGATCAGTTGTAAGCTGTTGTATTCCATTATTTCTTATTACATATACCCTGCTATCTCCAACATGGCCTATATACACCCTTTCAGCGAAAAAAACCGCTATTATCAATGTTGTCCCCATACCTGAAAATGGTCCTGGAGCATTGGATTTTTTAAATATAATATCATTTGCTTCTTTTATTGTGCTTATTAAAAATTGGCACACTCCATCTTCTGAAAAATCCTTTTCAGCTTCATTAATTTTCTCACTAATATATTCTACAGCCATTCTGCTGGCAACTTCCCCGGCATTGTGACCACCCATGCCGTCAGCGATTATGAATGCTGCCTTCATTTTTGAAGACCCGAAAATTACATTACAAGAGTCTTCATTAATTTCTCTAACCATACCCTTATGGCTTTTTATACCATACATCACAAAACCACCGCCCAAGTGAAAGCTAATTACCATTATTGGTCATTGCATTTTTATCTTCAATAACGTTTCTACGCAATTGGCCACATGCGGCATTTATGTCAGTACCCAGTTCCCGCCTGATAGTAACTGCTATATTATAGTTTTCAAGATATCTCATAAACATTTCTGCTTTTTGTCTGTTAACCGGTCTTAAACCTGTACCCTCGACTTTATTTAAAGGGATCAAGTTAACATGGCATAACATGCCTTTTATCTTTCGTGCCAGTTCCAATGCATCCCCTTCAGAATCATTGAAACCATCAACGAGGGCGTATTCAAAAGTAACTCTCCTCTTAGTTGTCTCTGTATATATCTTACATGCTTCAACTATTTTGTCAATAGAATAGATTTTACCAATTGGCATTATTTGCTGTCTTTTTATATCGTTTGGAGCATGCAGTGATATAGAAAGATTTATGGGAATTTGCTCTTTAGCAAGGGCTAGTATTCGCGGTACAAGGCCGCATGTTGAAATGGTAATATGTCTATAGCCAAGGTTAAGACCTTCAGGCAAATTAGCCTGCCTTATAAATTTCATCACATTGTCGTAATTGTCAAAAGGCTCACCTATCCCCATTATTACAACATTTCCTATGCGAGACCCGCAATCTTTTTGAATTGACAGTATCTGATCAAGCATTTCACCTGAAGAGAGATTACGGACTAGTCCCAACCCCGTAGATGCACAAAATCTGCAGCCCATCCTGCAGCCAACCTGGGATGATATGCATGCAGACAAACCATATTTATATACCATTAGAACGCTCTCAATAATATTCCCATCAGAAAGCCTGAATATATACTTTGTAGTTCCATCTATTTCTGATTGAGCTTTCCGATATACTTCCAGCCTTCCGATACATGCTGATTTTTTCAGCATATTTCTAAAGTCTTTTGAAAGATCCGTCATTTCATTAAAATCTTTTATTCCCGCTGAAAGCCAGCGTGTAATCTGTTTTGTTCTAAAGCTTTCCTGCCCCAGATTTGAAAGGAATACCTTAAGTTCTTCAATTGAAAGGCTGAGAAGATCCGGTTTTTCATCCATATTTCCTTATTCATTCTCCTTATCTTTATTCCTGCGCAGATTTCTGCACTAAATCATCCTTTTCTCATTAATTTTGCTATAAAAAACCCGTCTATTCCCTCTACATTGGGAAATAGCTGGACATATCCTTCGCCGGCTGTTTCCTTTATTAACCCCTTTGGAAGCAGAGTTTCGAAGCCAACCATTTTAAAATAACTATTTAATTCAAGGAATTTACTTACAACATCAATATTTTCATCAGGCATAATAGTACAGGTACTATATACCAGCACTCCTCCCGGTTTTACATATTCCGCTGCAGTACATAATATTTTAAATTGAAGAGGAGGAATAGTTTTCATATCTTCAGGTGTCCTTGTCCATTTTATATCCGGTTTTCTCCTTATAATACCCAGTCCTGAACAAGGTGCATCCACCAATACCCGATCCGCCCTGCTTTTGCATGAAGGGTCTATTTCTTCTGCATTAAATAACTGTGTTTTAACTATATTCAACCCCAATCTTTTTGAAGCTTCTTCAATTAATTTTATCTTGTGAGGATGTATATCTCTTGCTACTACTGTTCCACAATTATTCATCATTTGTGCAATATTAGCTGTTTTACCTCCAGGAGCGGCACAGACATCGATAACGAGCTCCCCCGGCGCAGGGTCCAGGACTTTTGAAACCAACATGGATGCTTCATCCTGAATCTGAAAGTACCCTTCTTTATGCAGGTACGAATGGACTATTCCTGCCGGATTCTCCAGTATAAGAGCATTATCCGAATATTTTCCTTCAATGCAGTCTATACCTTCTTCATGAAGCTTTTGTCTTATGCCTTCCCGGGATATTTTTAATGTATTTACCGCTATGCTGAATACCGGGTTTTCATTATTGCTCTGTAGCAGGTTTTCAGTAAACTCCTCACCATAAAGCTTTGCCCATTTTTTAATCATCCATTCCTGATGGGAATACTTAATAGATAAATATCTTATTAAATCTGCATTCTTATCAGGGTACACAATATTATCCTTGTTTCTTGCAACATTCCTGAGGATTCCATTAACAAAACCGCCTGATGCTTTATGTCCGTATTTTAAAGCAAGGCTTACGCTTTCATTACAGGCTGCTGACACAGGTATCTTATCTGTATATAGTATCTGATATATGCCTAATCTTAAAATATTCAATATCCATGGGGACAATTTTTTCATAGGAAGCTTTGAAAACTGCCCTATAACAAAATCAATGGACAACCTCCATTTTATAGTACCATATACAAGTCCTGTTATAAAAACCTTGTCAATATCCCTCAAACCCGGGTTTTCTACATGCTTATTTATAGCAATATTTGAATAAGCCCCTTTTTCATTTATTTCATATAGTATTTTCAATGCTATTTCCCTAGGTAAATCAACTGGCATTATTACACCTGCAATCCATCTAATATTACATTAATCATTTCTTCTTCTGTTTCCTGTAAGAAGCAGCAAACGAAGCAAGCTGGCAATTGCTACAGCGGCGGATGCTACATAAGTCATTGCTGCTGCTTTTAAGACTTTCTTTGCAGGTTCTGACTCATCCCATGTTAATATACCTGTAGTTTCCAAAGCTTCTATAGCTCTGGTACTTGCATTAAATTCAACGGGAAGGGTTATAAGGTAAAAAGCTACCGCCCCTGCATATAATATTATTCCTATATATGCCAACTGCAAAAAGTCAAAAAGCAATCCGAATATTGCAAGGTATGGACCGGCCATAGAGCCTATATTTGCAATTGGAACAAGGGTGGTTCTTAAAACAAGAGGCCTGTATCCAACTTTATGCTGAATTGCATGACCCGTTTCATGTGCAGCTACTCCCAAAGCTGCTACAGAAGTGCTCCCGTATACTGATTGTGAAAGCCGTACTACATTTGTCCTGGGGTCATAATGATCTGTCAACTGCCCTGGTACCATTTGTACCGACACATTTCCCAGTCCGTTCTTATCCAATATGGCACGAGCAACATCAGCACCTGTATAACCACTCCTGTTGGATAGACGTTGGTATTTACTGAATGTGCTCTTAACTCTAAACTGTGCATATAAAGAAAATATAAATGCAGGTAAAACCAGCATTAAGTAATATTTGTCGAAGCCATAGAAATAACCCATAAAAATTCATCTCCTTTATTTCTTCTTTTCTAAGAACCGTCCCTGTTTGCTCTACCCCAGGGACTCACCAGACTCAAAGTTATGCCAGCACTCATCGGAACATAACTTCCTGCATCCATCAAACTGCAGCTCCAATATTTTTATAAATCCTTCTCCACATTTTACAAAAATACCATCTTTGTCTCTTTTGCAAATAGTACCTGGCTGGTATGCATCATAACATGCATCATTTTCATTTTCAAGCCTTAATTCGGTCTGGGTCTTCCATATTTTTACTCGCTTTTCTTTGTAAAAAGTATATGCCACAGGCCAGGGATTAGTACCCCTGACAAGATTGTGAATTTCCCGGGAGGGCTTTCCCCAGCTAATAAGTCCAACATCCTTTTTAAGCATTGGAGCATATGAGGCCTTTTCATGTTGCTGAGGTATCCTATACAATGTGTTATCTTTAAGTTTTGCAAGTGTTTCTTTAAGGCATTCAGCACCAAAAACTGCCAATTTATCATGCAATTCTCCTGCAATCATATCATCAGGTATGTTCATTTCCTTTTTTAACAAAATATCACCTGTATCCATTCCTATATCTGTAAGCATCGTGGTTACACCTGTCTTTAGCTCTCCATTTATTATTGCCCAATTAATAGGTGCCGCTCCCCTATATTCAGGTAAAAGAGATGCATGAACATTAATGCATCCATATTTTGGTATATTGAGGATTTCAAGTGGTAAAATTTTACCATATGCTGCAGTAACAAGCAAATCAGGCTCCAATGCTTTTATAGAGTATATGAAATCAGGTGTTTTAACCTTATAAGGCTGCAAAACAATTATTCCATTTTTATCTGCATATTCTTTTACAGGGGGACAACAGAGTTTTTGGCCCCGGCCTTTTGGTTTGTCCGGTTGTGTTACAACAGCAGCTATTTCATGGCCTTCCCTCACAAGCATATCAAGGCTGGGAAGAGCAAATTCAGGAGTCCCCATGAAAACAATTTTCAACAATTCTTCACTCCGATCTATATTAAAGTTAACTATTTATGGGTGTAATTAATTACTTTATCTGTAAAAAGCATCCCGTCAAGATGGTCTATTTCGTGACACAAAGCTACTGCAAGCAGCTTTGAACCCTCAACGGTTATTTTTTCGCCCTTTGAATTTAATGCTTCAACAATAACCCTGGCAGGACGTTTCACCTGTCCATATACACCCGGTACGCTCAGGCATCCCTCTGATTCATTCTGCTCGCCCTCACTAAATATGATTTCCGGGTTTATTAATTCTATAAGGCCTCTATCATCATTAACATCTATTACAACAACCCTTTTTAAAATTCCAACCTGAGGTGCAGCCAGTCCTACTCCATCACTTTCATACATGGTTTCAGCCATATCTTTAAGTAAGGATATAATTTTATCATTAATGACCTCTACTTTTTTTGACTTTTTCCTCAGGACTTCATCCCCATCTTTTCTAATTTTCCTAATAGCCATATTCATCCTCCAACTGAATCCCCTTTATTTATAACATAGGTGCAATCCGCCAATCGGATTGTTTCACACCGTTTCAATAAATACATAAGGATAAAACCGCCTCGGTTTTACTCCCT
>OFEK01000849.1_pt1 | contig 25553 bp, 16 predicted proteins | sample 1521131 | NCBI WGS metagenome assembly OFEK01 (sample SAMN05720209, study PRJEB24109) | activated sludge metagenome | isolation source: Anaerobic digester | place: China | collected 2015-12-16
TAATTAAAGCCTGTGATGACTATATAGCCTTGAAAATTACTGAGAAACACTTAAAGGAACTTATTTTTCACTATGCTTCATACCATGGTAATAAATTATTTGCTGCAAAAGGTGTTAATCCGACCATCGTCAACCGTATAGGGAAAAAAAGATTAGAGCTTCTAAACATTATGCTTGAAGGTTTTCAATATAGACTTCTTTAACCTTTGATATATCTGCCGGATTTTAAGTTGTGTTTTTAAATTTTAACCTGATGCCCGGCTCTGTGTCGATAAAGCGCTCTGCAGGAATGCAACACCTAACTCCACAACCGGGCTAAAGGATATATCCTTTCAGGATGTAGTATGAAAATTCTACATTAATTTCTATAGACCGGTAAAGTAAGCACAAGTTTATTTTCCGCTCTTGTATTTTTTTCATTTCTTGTCCCTGAAGTTTATCTTGTCTAAACTACTGCAAATTAGCTTGTCTCACAACAGCAGTCCTTCCAATGTAACCATAAATATCGATTTGTCTCTGAGTGTAAGAAAATTAGAAATGAGGATTTCCTTTTCCTCCTCCGTATACCACTTGATATATTCCCTGCTTGATTTCAGCGTTCTGATTCTTTTTTCTATAATGGTAAAGTAGTTGAAATCATATATCCGCCCGTAGAAATATAATTTCCCTGATAATTTTCATCTTGTACCGTCTATTATCGGCACTTACCATTCACTTTCTGATGAAGCCATTTGTAGAATTCTGTTATGACCGTTATATACAAGCTGAGTGTATTGTAGGTAACAGATGCATTTTTAACATTAAAAACATTATCATTTTTAGACAATCCATAGACTAGAGCATCAATAAATGCAAGCACATCATTCCTTGATGCCTGATCATATTCAATATTTCTTCCTGATAAAAAATTCAAAAATACACTGAGCTTATTTGCATATTCTCTTCCATTACTTGCTTTTCTCAGGCTTTTGAGTTCAACCTATTCATTCAATTCATATACAAGGATTTTGTTGTCGACGATCATCCATCTCTTTGTAATCTTACCGCATACAGGTAGTTTTGCTGGAACCACCCTATAAACATGCCTATCGCCACAAGCATCCATCATCTTTACACTCCAGATAATATTATTTTGTTTGTTAAACACTAGACATCATTGATATGTATAGTATTGCCAATATTTATATTATTATCCGTCATAGTGAACATTTTTTACAGTGCCTGGTCTCTAAAGAAAACCACGCCTCCTTTTTACCGCCTCCTTTTTAATTTATGAATACCTAATATATTTATTAAAGTAGATCCCAAATACCGATTTCAACCACCAGCCGGAACCGATTGAAAAGTTTGTGCCGTGGTCGAAAGAGCTTCTGGCAAACTGCTATAAAATATAATAAAAAGTAGTGATTCGGTTGGTACGTTTCCAACCTTCAATTTTCCCCGGGTGCTTGAATTTGGCAATTACTTTTATATGTAAAAAGAGAACATAAGCGCAAAGCCTATATCTTCATTATTCACTCTATGATGTAGTTATAAACAATAAACAAGCTAAATTAGTCTGTCTGCACCATCAAAAAATAATTCACAATTCATCTTGCCATTCTCAAACCACACAATCCAACACCGATCTCTCCTATAATACAACTTTGAGAATTTTTCTTTTGACTTGCTTGATGGTTCTCTTAACAATCGTATAACCCAAAACATTTTCATATTTTCGGCACTGAGCGTTTGCTCTAAGGTATTTTTATCAACACAAAGATTTTTCTGATAATCATGCCATTTCTCACCATATTCAAAGCTTATACCCACTAATTTTTTATTTTGGTCATAATATCTGTAACCATTACCGTCAATTATTTCCAGTATACTTCTTACATATTTTGAAGGTAATTTATAATATATCTCCCCATATTCGTCAAAATTGCATACTGTGTCTTCCACAGCTTTAATAATTTTATATTTTATCTTATCTGGCTCATTCAAATCATATATTTCAACCTTTGAGTTTTTGTCCTTTTTCCAAGTCATCCAGCATATTTCTTTAGGGGTCAAATAGCAACTAGATTCTGTTGATGCGGTAAAACGTTCCGGTTCCCTAAATATATGTACAATATCATTATTATTTATATTTAAATCATTTAGAAATGGCTTAAACTGCGCATCATGTATGAATCCAGATGAAATCCACATCATAGTTTCAACCCCAGTGTTATGTTCTGACTGACAATTGTAAGAAAATAACGTGAGAAGATCAATATCATAATCTAATGAAACATTATAGCCCTGCTTATTTATATTAATCCATAATTCAAAATTAGGGATACGCACTTCGTTAATCCATTGAATAATATCTTTTTCTGTCCTGTTTTGTAAATAATCAATAGTCGGCGATAATTTCTCAGGTAAATACCATTTTTCATTATCTGACAATTCTTCAGGATTTTGCTGGTCAATCTCTTGTGCTGGAATTATAAAATCTTCTAAAACACCATAGTCCTCAACCATGTGCTGAGTTTCAGCATCGCAAAAAGGTAGTCGATCTGCAAGATATCCAAGGATTTCATTTTTTGCACACCAAACATATTTTTCAGCAAAAGACATAACATTACTTTTTGAACCATGAGTTGCAGGATGATATTGACGTATAATCGCTATATCTGCTCCTAAAACTTCTCCTTTTTTTCCTCCATTTGGTTCGCCATAAAAGTCTTCTTCATTCCACCCACAATTCAATAAATATGAATAACTAGCAGACAGCACAAACTGATGATGTTCCAAATTTTTTATGTTTAATTGTTTTGCATGCACCGACAAAAATTCATCCGCTTCTTTGTAGTACACATAATTATTATCGTTTCTGTCATATCCAAATGGTAAGTTAAAAAATTGACTTTTGATTGAATCACAAAGAACATATCTAGACAAATCATAATCAATAGGCCCATATCCAGACATTACTGTTCCCTCAGTAGCATCAATATTCATTGATATACATTTACTACTACTTTTATAAGGTGGCCTACATTCCAATATCTGTTTTTGAGAAATAAATCCACATGAATATGCCCGTTCAGCAATAGCGCGAGAATAGTATCTGATCGCTGCATCAAAGGTATTCTGTATTTTCCCATCTGTAAACACTTCTTCAAGTACCCATTTGCCAAACGTATCAATTACCAAACTATCTGTAGGCATTGTAAAAACAATTCCCATGGCGATAGACAATAGTTCCTCTTTCATTTGAGGATCATTCGCCTGATAAGTAATTTTGAATAGTTCTATAAATTCTAGTGGTTGTAGAATACTCCAATTGAATAACTCTTTTCTATAATATGCACGTTTAACATTATCAACAGAAGTAAGCGACCAAGCATATATCAATGGCAATCCAATTGCTTTATCACCACTAGTTAATTTATAGGTTTCATTTTGCAAGTTTAACTCTATTCGATTATTCCATTTGGACATTGAAAACACTAATATACTCGGAACCGACCAGAAAAGATCTCTTTGTCCAGCATTTTCAAATTCCATCAGAAATTCATGCAAAATTATAGGAGACAACGGATGGCCCTCTATTCTTGCAACGCTAAGAAAAACTTTATTTGTAATTGCTTTTACAGCGAAAGCTCCTTGTGTTAAAAGACTTTTAATCAACGGAACATATCCTTTTGCAATAAGTGGTGAAACATTAGCTAACGCATAAAAAATCAAATCATATAAATCATTATTTTTTAAGCTTCTTTCAAAAACAGAATAATCACTCAAAAGTGTGTTGTAATCATTTAATAGAATAATAGACGCCATTTGGAGCGTCCCATTGTTACTCTTCAAATTATCCGGCAACTTTTCAAATGCATTTCTTTTAATTTTATCTATAATTATTATTGCATATAAATAATCATAAATTGGCTGTATTCCAATCTCATAATAGATTTTAGGTTCCTCTAAAAATGAGGTTGGATAGATGACTACGCTATACAGTAAGCCATAATCTTCAAGGTATTTGATTAAATCTCTGCACTCCTGAGGAGCAGCAATCTTCAAGGAATCAATCTGAGAAATCATTTTAATAAGATCATTTTTTTCAATTTGATTTTTTAAATAAAAATATTCGGACAGCATTAATAGAGATTTCTTTACTATATTATCATTAGCGTCATATCCGTAGTTAAATATAGATCTAAATTCAGAGTCAATTTTCTCTATTTTTTTATTAAGAAGGTTTGTAATTGTAATTGATGATTGTTCTATTGCTTCCACTTCTTTGTGATTATATAACTCACAGAAAATTTTTAATGCTAGCGGCGTTTTTATGCTCCATCTCAGCCATTCATTTCCATTAAGTGTTACGTCATATGCTTTTATATATGCATCAAACAAACTACTTACAGGTGCATCCCCATCTGATGTTGATCTTAGCACACTAGACATTATTCTTTTATCTGGTGAAGTTACATTAAATACATATGGCCTACTCGTAAAACAGAACTTAACCCTTGGATACTTTTTACATATAGCTTCAGTTTCACCAATTAAGTTAAACCATGTGTCATAGGGCCTAAGCTCATCTATTCCATCTACACAAATTAAAACTTTAGGCATAATATATATTCCATCAACTGGATTGTTTTTTTCCAATACCTGCCTATGTTCATTCCTGCAAGACAAAGAAGATAGCCCCTGCCAAATTTCACCTTCACTCCAAGCATTTGATAAACCAAGTGCTCTTGTCAATATTTCATGCCAAGTTGCTTTATTTGATATAGATTTTGCTCGTATCAAGATTGATACATGATTTTTACTCATATTAAAATGCTTTACTACATTAGCAATACCATGTGTTTTCCCTGTTCCAGGATCTCCTAAAACTAATAAGGTATCTTCTTTTAGTTGACTAATGGTTGTAATGATATTTTCATCAGCACTACTATCAATGATTTTATGTATGCTTTTCTTGATTTCAGAGAAATGGATTGGTTTTTTATTCTTTGAACATTTTTCTAGACACCCTAATAGGTCGTCAAAATCATAAGAAGATAATAACTCTTCAATATGTGTGCAAATTAGTTTATCCGAACATAAAGATTCTATAAAAACATCTATATGACTAATAGTCCTTTTAACTTTAATGCTTACCTGATTTGCTATTTCTGTAAGGTCTTTTTTATTAAATAATGATACACAGTCATCTAATTCTAGCAAAAAATTATTACATAAATATTTGAGTTCTTTTAATTTTACACAAACTAAATTCCTTTGGTTATGGCTTCCTATCAACAAATTAACGTGTTGGTTTATAGCACCATTTACATGTAAGTCTGGTAAATATCTTTGGCTTAACCAACTGCTTTTCTGTTTTTCAAAAGACAAATCAATTATATCCTGTGAGATCTCTGATTTTTCAAACCAATATCTCAAAATTCCTGAGCATTCAGGGTATTGTAATTCAGTTAATATTCTAGTACTGTTCCATAACTCAATTTCCAGATTGGGCAAAGAAATTAGCAATTCTTTTTTTAATTCTTCCCATCTGCTAGATTCTGTTTTTTCGCTTATTTTATTACCTTTACTCATCTTAGAAGAAGATAGATCCCTTGGCACACAAATAATATACTTTTTTATCAATGGTCTAATTTTTATAGCAGTTTTAACTGAATTTTCAATTTGCCTGAATTGACTATCTTCAATACTGCTTTTAAACCACTTAGATTGTACAGCAACTATACTGTCATCTTTCGTGACAGTGTACGCTTCTACTCCACCATCCCCGCCAGCGCCATTCACAAAGAAAAAGGATTTTATATTATTAGCATAGTTTCTTCTACACCACAATTCAAATAATTGATTGCACATAGTTTCAAACGCATGTGTTGGTGCATCATTATAGGTTTGAAAATGATCCCAATTCATAATATCACCCCGTTGGTATAAGCCCTTAACTATAGCCTGCGATAACTCATAATTCTATCTTAATCTAACATTATTATTCAATTCTATATTTCTGCCGCCCGGAAGAAGTCTTCTCAATCGCTTGTATAGAAGCTTTTGACGTATTGATATAATTAAAAAATAAAGTACCAAGCAAAAGACGTTTGCTTCGGGAAATGCGATTCCATTCATAGACTTTAAATAAATCTCTCACTAGGAAAACTTCTGATTAATTCGAATTCTCCGTTTCTTTAATCACAATATTTAGAAGTTCACTTACATTCCGCATAAAAACCCTCCGCACAATGTTGATGTCAACAATGTTATTGATATGATTATATCGCAAATATGTAATTATTTCCATTAGTTTAACAATATTCTATATAAAATGAGAATGCCAGCTATAAACCGACATTCTCTCATAATTGCCTAGCCTCAAATTTGCCTTACACTGCACAGCATAGACATGCCTAAACACTCTACTCAATCCACTGAGTAAACATGCCTACACACTCAAGGTCTAGCACTACGGAAACTTCAATTTTATTTTTCAAAACCTTATTTCTGAAATCTCCGCCATCCGTTGTGAATGTAGTGAATTTCGCAAAGTGCTGAAAACTCAGGACTTCTAAGTATCTTTCCTTTGCATTCCTATTAGACACTCTACATGGCTTGTTGCTGCAATTATGATGGCCGTCGAGCCTGGTACCCCCTTGGCGTCAGGGTACATTTCCGAAATCTTGCTCCTTTGCAAACTGTTTTTGCGATTCAATACCCTCTTTCACACTTGCAATCCAGGTAAATTGTAAATAATAAAATCTCTTTAAAAGCATGATATTCCTTCGAATGCTTTATTCGGTGCAATTTCACTCGGCGTTATTCCTATTTTTGTGCTCAGTCTTGTTCCCCGACTTAATAATACACTATAATTTTCATCTTCAAGAATACGCTCTTTAAGCCTTATACTAAAATCATCGGTAACCGAATATCTTTATTCTGTTTACCAAAGTGTTCCTCAATTAATTGGTTTGTTACAGCATATCCCTGCTCACAATGGAAGTATTTCATAATCAATTCTTCGATTACCCTCGTGAACTTGATTATAATTATCCAATGCTGACTGTAACGCAGTTACATCTGAAGCTTTTTTCAAGTGAATATACAAATCTACCTTTGCGCGACTACATGCAACATAGTACATTCTTGTAAATTCCTCTGCGTTCTCCTCATTAAGAAGTTGCGGGTTTGAAAACATACTGGTTAACGTAGTATTATCTCTATCCCTACGGCTATTGGGTTCAAGACTGACAATAACCTTTTCCCATTCACGTCCTTTCGCTTGATGGACGGTCATATAGCGGCTATCCTCAGAAAAAACTTCTGTAAAGAGCTTATGCGATGTGTACCAACTGAGCAAAGAAACATTAGTTTTAATTTCATCTCTATCTTCATCGTCGAAAATCGGAATGGTAAATTGTTCCTCTCCAATAACCGATACAAGTTCGGTATACTTTTCTTCGTTTAGTTGAGAACTGAATCCATTGATTATATCAACGGTCAAAGCTTCTACAGAAAGATCCCCAAACACTTCATCTGTCAACCGCTTTAATTGCGTAAGGATTTTTGGTGTTAATTTCTTCGTGTCAAAGTCTGTTATGAGTGCAAGTGCAGCGATTATTTCAACAAGCGCACCAGTTTTATACCCATTCCAGAGTCTGAAAATAAACTTGAAAGCCCGAACCCAAGTTACATAGTTATGTTCGACAATATCGCTTCGTATATCAATCGGCGAAGTATAATAGGCATTATAAATTGCTTTTAAACTTCTCTCTTGCTCTCCGTTTATGTCCTGGATATAGGAAAATGCTGCTGCCCAAGTGCGGGTAAGCACTACAGCACCATCAGCAATCGCGGAGTTTATCAGTTGCTTGGCAGCCGCATCTTCACCAGAAATGATATGGATTTTTGTCTTCTCTGCCGATTGCTTTTCCTCATCACTGTTATAGCACTTTTCGCTATTCTGAGTGACAGTTGAATCCGCTTTGCGCAGAAAATTACATAGATTAACTACATTAGCGGTTGATCGTCTGTTGCCGCTAATTGCGTATTCGCTTGAAGCCCGATTGCCATCTATATTTAGGGCTAAAAACTGCGATGGCCTTGCCCCTTGAAAGCTATATATAGACTGTGCAACATCACCAATCGTTCCAATAACGGTTGACTTGCTTCCTATTAACTTGATTAGCAAAGTTTGCAGAGGGTTTGTATCCTGAAACTCATCAACAAAAATAAATGGGAACTTGACTCTTGTTGCATAAAGCGCAGTATGGTTGTGCTGAAGTATACGATAGCCAAAGTAAAGGATTTCATTATGAGTCAGCTTTCTTACCTTCGACCAAGTATATTGCTTTATAGGAATGATGTGATTATTGTTAATCTGTCTTGATGCCCGTAATTTTGCTGTTTTGTCAGCAAGGTATGCCGCAAGATCGACCTCAACTTCACCTAATATTTTCTTACTGTAAGACAATTCTTCGGTATCCCCGACCGCCGATTTTATGAACTCAAATATATCTGTTTTGTCGATACCATGCAGGATTCCCATTCCCTCGACTTGTGACGTAATCTTACTTTTTCCTTTTACGGTAATGCCAAAGTCCTCCCGCATAATTTGCCGCAAATCTTCTTGGAACGGCTTGATGATATGCTCAATAATAAACCCATGAATTGTATGGGCTTCAACAGATGAAGAAAACCTATCAAGACGATGCTTAATTTCATCAACCGCTGCATTTGTGTAGGTAATACAAAGAACCTTCCTCTCTCTGCTTTGCACAACGAGGGGATAGGTAGTAACAATATTCTTCACGTTTTCCACGAGGAAATGTGTTTTTCCTGCACCCGGCCCGGCATATATCTTGATATGACTATCAAGCTGTTCTGGTGTTAGTAGATCACTTGAATTTATTCCGATAGACATAGCCATTTCAACCCCTCCTGTATGTAAGCGGGAACAGTTAAGTCCTTCGCCAATCCCTCATCCACAAGTATATTAAGAGCAACATCGCCTTTACACCCTTTAGCATAATGTAAAAACAAGTTGGCAAAAAACAAGTTCTCATACTCAGTCTTGTGAGCAGTATCGTCCTGAATCGCTTGCTTATATGCATCCAGTCGTTTCTTTACAAGAGGTTGTGAGCGTCCATCTAATTCGGGTAGGTGTGTTTCCCACTTTGCAAAGTCAAACCCATGTTCATCAACAAAGTCAGATATAACCTGACTTGTTGGCATCTTAAAAATTTTTAATGAAATCTCCGGATTATCAAAGTTGCTAAGTAGCAACTCATCCTCAAATGTGCGCCCACCAATCGACTGTGTTGATATATGAAAATTATCAATCGGAAAGCGGTTTTTAAGTTTCTGTATATGTTCAGGCGCGGTCGTCTGATATGCCTCAATTTTTTCTGTTTTGCCGTCTGCAATCCACTTAAAATCGCAGTCAGTTATACACAGAACTTTTTTATTAACAGCGTTTCCATTAAACAACTCCACAAAATGCTCGAAATGCTTACCACCAATTTCAACCACGGCGATATGCTCATCCTCGTAAGAACAGCCACACTTCTCCATAAACAAGGGCATTAAAAGCCTCTCTGCGATGCCTTCAACCAGTATCACTTTATCGGCAAACAACATATCTGAACGTGTGACATCGAGAAATTTCGTTAAGTGCTTTTTAGCTTTCTCTTTATGCTTTTCGGCACCCTCACTGTCAGTAAACTGCACAGAAAGACTCTGTTCTTTACAATCGGAACAATCGCCGTTCCTATCATAGGCAATCATAAACATATTATCTATGCCCGCTACGGCTGAAATGTTACTTGAATGTGTAGTAACAAATATCTGCTGATTCAAGTTGTCCTCTTGATCTAACTGACGCAAATATTTGAACAGCTTGTACTGCAAAGCGGGATGTAAATGTGCTTCGGGTTCTTCAAGGAGTAGAATTCGGAAGTCCCTGCCCGGACGGATTTCCGTCAGTTTTATCAACATATAAATATTAATCAGGTTGTTGTAACCCAATCCGTTATAAGAAAGCGGAACAATATAATCAGTCTTGGTGTCCCTTACTTCTGTGATATATGAATCCCCCACGGATACATTCGGACGAAGATTTTGTGAAATCGACACATTGCCGTGCGACAGCCCAATATCATTGTTTTCGCCCTCAAATAACTTCTCTAACTTATCTAATACAGATTGAAGAATGGCTTTCATGTCGAGGGCTACAGAATCCCGCAACTCTGCAATCGCAGTAGCATTCCCCTGATCTTTCGCAAAGGCATCAATTTCACGCTTAGTCTCCTTGTGGACATCATCACTGGTTCGTTCCGCACCAATAAAGCGAATATCAAATATTTCGGTAGCAGCCTTCTTGTCAGCAGCGGTATTACTGGCCGCGTTGTAATAAGACCACGAATAGCGATTCTCAAATGATTTTAGAATGATCATATATTTTCCAAAATCATTATCAGCTACTTTAGCAACTTCCCTCTTATAATCGCTGAGAGCCTTTTCATCAAGGGTGCAAACAGCTTTGATGATAGCGGTAATATTGTAATTGGTTGCCCCATCAGCTTCCTGTTGAAATTCAGTAAGTTCGTTCATGCCCAAGAATGGCAACAATCTGATAATGCTTTCATCCTCTGTGTCTTCTTCCGAAATAGTATGACAAATGGTATACTCAATCGCAATCTGCGGAGCGTCCTCACGGTATTTTGTTCCAAATCCGAGCAGTTCATTTTTATTGAAATCATCAGCACAAACATAAGGCTCACGCAACAATCTTACAGCAGTAAGTAGCCCTGTTTTGCCAGAGTTGTTAGCGCCGATTATAACATTAAGTCCCTTATGAAAATTCATGGTAAAATCCTTATAATTTCGATAGTTCTTTATTGAAATTCTCTGTATGTACATTAGCTGACCTCCGCTCTATTTTATTATTTATAAGTTACTTGCTGATTATCTACGCTGCTTGACGCTTAACAAATTAAATTCCATTGTAGTAATACCAATTATCTTACTTACTCCCCACACCTCTATGCTACCTTTAGCACTTATATTATAGATTAATAATTAATATACTAGATTTTTGTGTTTACAACAAATTGATGATTTAAATATCAGTCACCTATGCTTTTATTATTTGCAGTTTCGAAGTAGCTCTATTAATTACTCGCAACACGAATATTGCCTGAAAAATTCCCCTTTTTCATTTTTCTTATTTTTTTTCAAGCTATTAATCAAATTCATATTTTAGGTACCTCTACTGGTACCTCTGCACTATATTACACATTTCATCATATTTACAAATCATATCCTGAGCCAGTTTAATCTGGCATCTTGCCCTATCCAAATTATGATTTTCTCTATGTATACGGAAATATTTGTCCCCATTTATATGGTCAGCCAGGAAGCGTGATGCCAGTTCTATTGTTATGATTATAGCTTCCAGTGCCATGTATCTAGTTCTTCTTTTATCAGGAATTCTTTTGATGCTATCATGAATCCTTTTGTAAATTCTTCATATTTTTTCATATCTAACTCAACTTTTGATAAGTCTGTTTCAACTTCCATTGCAGTGTTAGCAGCAAAGTGGATAGTATCACCAAATAAGTTCAAAATCAAATAAATTATCACCTGCCATAACAAGAATATCATCTTCTATTTTCTCATTATCTATAGCAAACTTAATATCTGCTATTGCCCCCAGCCTGTTGTCATTTGAAGTGGTAAGGTCATTTGTACTTTAATTACTTTAGAACTCTTATACCCTTTAACCCACTCTACAAACTGTGAGTAAAACCTATCATTTGATACTATGTATATAAAATCAACAAACATTAAATGTTCATCAGCTCTCAGAATATTAGCTTACTGATCAAGGGTATCATTATCCAATCCTATAAAATATGTTTAGTTTCTAATACAAAACACAACTTCATCGTTCTAGACCTCTTTAAGCACTCACTTCTTTCTCTTCTGTTGCAAAAAACCACTGATACCAAACTTATCACAAGAATATATTATCTGTTTGATTTATCCTACACTCAACCTATAGCTTCGCCTTTTCGTGTAAAATTTTCCCTCACTTTACACTACCTGAATTTTTGTATGCAGTCCTAAAAGATTTGACACGCTCGAGTCGATGATCAATTTTGATAGGACTTTGATGGTATGGTTAAATTAAAAATAAATTCTATTTGCCCATATTTTGTTAAAGTAAGCTTTGTAATATATTATCCAAAATGCCATCAAATAAAGTTCCCTATTTATGTTAATACTATAGTGACATTATATTGCATGTGATTTGTATTATGCTGTCGAATTTTGTTGAATTGTTATTTCGTATATACGAAAATATGCAAGAATGTTTTTTATTAGATACCATCATGTTCTGGCACCGAACCTATCCCCCGGCTACATTTATTATATATGTTGTAATAGCTTTTGTATTATTTGTAGTAAATTGTAACGTATGTATAAAAAATATATGCAATCCATCAAGAATTTGCATATATTAAACCATTATCTTTTTCGCTTGTCGTATCTGTTGTATTTGGTGCCGGGCTAAAAATACAACGCACATACACCAGGATTTACAGTAACCTTTGTCATATTAATAATCACCTTAGCCATTATATTTAAATTTATACTCTTTGCGGCTGTTTATTGCCTGCCACTCTGTATATATCATACCATTTCATATGAACTTGCTACTAGTACCTCTGCACTAAATTACACATTTCATCATATTTATTCATCATATTTTGAGCAAGTTTGATCTGGCATCTTGCCTTATTGCAAAAAACCTTGTCCCTTTCAATATGTAAAAAGTGCCTGGCATGTGTGCATTTCGTGCCTGGCACCGAGTTATTTCTTTTTAAGCCTTTTTATGAATCCTTCAAGTCATATTATCTGTCTGTAACTTTTTCTATTATTGTTCTTTAGGAGTTTTGTCAAAATAAATAGCAACACATAAAAATACAAAATCTTCATCGGATAATCCCGTAGACTGATGGATAGCATTCCTCGGGATATATATTACTGTGTCTCTCCCTACTTCTTTTTCAATATCACCAACTTTTACCCTACCTTTACCGCTTAATATTATGTATACTTCTTCCTCATTATGATGAGAGCTCTCATCTGTTGTAACACCTTTTTTTACTGTGACTATATTAGATTCTATAATCTCCGCTTCATCGCCAGAAATTATATATCCTAATCCTTTATCCTTGCATTCAGAAACTTTCCTAAATATAGGTTTTATCATAATAAACTCCCCTTCTTATTACATTGTTATTTTAGAAATATGAGATAAGTATTTTTACTGCAACTATAATTGATTTAAAGCATTCCTAAACCCTTCCAGAAAATAATTATCAATACCCTTCTTGAATTTGCCTTTCATCCTATACTCCGTTACGGATCCATCACCAGCTTCATACCCACCTTCTTCAAGCATTTTATCACTGGGAACATAAGCTATTGCATCATTATATCCAAAATACAATACATTTGCTTCAGGAAGCAGCTCTTGCAAAACCTTCTTTACATCATAGGAAGGCTCGCCACCGATAGTAAATATATAGTGCCCTTTCCCTATACGGATAATTCCACAATTTAGTATTAAATAATCATGCAATCTATCATAGTTATTTACAACATATTCTGCATTGGACCACATTAACAATGAACCATTGCTTTCATAATCCTTTACCATATTCTTGTCAAAAGGAACTTTAGAATTATCACTGAAATTCTGTAATTCCTTTTCAAAAAAGGATAATGGGTAAACTTCTAAAGGTATCTTTATTTGAAACATTCTTGACGATAATGATGGTTGAATTACTTCCCACTTCTTGTTTATTAGTGAGCTTTGAATTTTTAACGCCATTGAAGAAGCAACTTCATTACAATCTTCATATGAAATAGGATGGAATTTTGATGATTTCGCACCTATCTTTAATTTTGAGTCACCACCGAACCCCTGGAAAAATACAGCAGTACACCCATAATTATTAGCCTCAATTAAATGACATAGACGGCCAGGATATTCGCTTGACAAGATTCTATAACTATCTAGATTAGATGGATGGCATGCAAAATTTATAGCAATTACTTTAACATTTCCACTTTTATCAGTCAATTTTAAAAGATACATATTCTTATCGCATTCTCCATCAGGATTTGGCAATATAGCTCTTTGCATAACATCATCAACTTTTAGCCTACGGCTTATATTCCATTCCCCCAATATACTTGTATACTCTATTGTTCCTTCATAAATGTTTAAGAAAGCCCGGTTTATACAATCCTTTATTCTTTGTAGGAGGAAACTTTCGTATTCCGGAGAATGGAATATAAAATCGTACCCTTTTAAACAAGGGCCAAAGTGCGTATGCGTATATGAAATTAGTAGATTATTATAGGGTATCTGATACTTTTCCGAAAGGTATTCTCCTATTGATATAGGTAGGCTATCATCATGGAAGCATAAGTCAAGTGAAAGCAAAACTAAGATTTGTTTTCCATCTTTTAATAATAAGCATTTAACATAAAGGTCATCATGGATACCGGTAAAGCTCTTGCCGAAAACCGTCCCAAAACCTAGCATCGTTGTTTCCACGCAGGGAGTTACAATATCCTTTGCAACGCCGAACATAATATTCTTTGACATAGAAACCTTCCTTCCCATATAATATTAGCTGAGGGTTAGGGTATGCCTACCCTCAGCACTATATTCAGCTAACATTATTCCATTATTCATTCCACCTGTCATAAGCCTTTTGTTTTATTTCTAGAATTTCGTCAATTCCCATCTCTTTAACTTTTGCAACATATGCATCCCATTTACTCAGGGGTTCTATTCCGGTAATAAATTGTGCCCTGGCCTGCGCAACAAAATTATTAATATCTGTTAATTTATTAGCTATAACGTTATTTTCTTCCTCGGTGACTTTTATCAAAGTATCAGGAAATGAAGGCTTTGCATATGGTAAATTATTTTTAAGCATACCTGTTTCTCTTGCTATATTATTAGCTCCTCCAGTAGTTGCATAAGTAACCCAAGCACTATAAAACTGGTTCCAGGATGCATATTTGGTAATCCATAACCATACGTTCGAGTCCCAATCGTCTGGTTGCAGGAAACTAATGTGTGATTTTTCATTGTTTGTATATTTCCAGTTAACTCCTTCCAGTCCGATATTCTGCGAGAGGCAATTTAACCCTGAACCTGGGACAACTTCATCTTCAGTATAATTCATATCAAACATTCTGAGAAGTTCCCGGACATACTTGCAATTCTTGTTAATTGCTGCTGCGGAAGATGATACCCCAATATAACCCTTGACCTTTCTTTCACTTGTGTATTGTGATGTTAACGGTGCCAAGCAATCTATATTGATTTTTCCATCTGGGAAATCTGATTCTGCAAGCATATCAGCACTTGTCATAAACGCCGCTTGCCCTGCTTTTATCCTGCCACTTGAAGTATCTGAATCAATTGTAAATAATTCATTTTCCAGCAATCCTTCCTTGTATAACTTGTTCGCATATTCCAAATATCTTCGATATTGTTCCGAAATCCTATTGTATACAACTTTTCCCTTACCATCATCTGCGAAATCATAATCATGGGCATCACCAAACGCTGAAAATAGAAACGCTTCAGTATGGTATTCGAACGTTCCTTTATTCAAAGGAAGAAACGGTGCATATCCTCCTGTCAAGCCGGAATCCTTTATTGCCTTAAGTACGTTGTAAAAATCGTCTACAGTCTTTGGTATTTCTAAGTTTAATTTCTTTAAATAGTCAGTACGGTAAAACATTTGCCCTATTGAATAAGTTGAATGTACCTGAATTTTAGGGAGGGTATAAATAGCACCATTTAGTTGCCGTATAACTTTTTCAGCTTCAGGATATTTTTTAAACCAGGATACAAGATTTGGCATATACTCATAGATTAAGTCAGAATAATCATAAAACATTCCGCCTTCTACGCCATAAATGAATTGTCGTTCGTTATCAACATAAGCATGGAAGAAGTCAGGGAAATCGCCTGCTGAAAAAAATAATTGAATAGCTGTTGGCTCTGAACTGGAAATCATATTCCATTTAATTTGAATATTGCTGATTTCCTCTAGCTTTTGCCAGTAAGACATTTCTTTCGGGTCTCCATCATATGTTCCCGGTGCAAACATTGATGTTACTGTGATGGGCTTTTTAACAATAGGATAACCAATCGCATTAAAATTTTCATCAGTTTTTGAGATATCTGTCTCCTGCCCTGCAGTTGTTTTTTGGTTATTTTTTGTTGGTGCGTTACAACCAAGTAACAAAGACAACAAAAAAATAATCAAAGTAAACATGGCTATTGATCTTTTTCTCATTTTAACATCTCCTTTTTTTATTATATATTATATAAAACAGTAAAAACTGTTGTATAAACCCTTTGAAAGTGTTCGTACTTACCCTTTCAAAGATCCGAGCATAACTCCTTTATCAAAATACTTCTGCAAAAAGGGGTATAGGATTAAAACAGGCAAAGATGATACAATAATAACAGAGTATTTTAAAAGATGCTTTAACTGTTCCATAAGGTAAAGCCTTTCACCACCAATTTTTTCTGCCATAGCCGCACTCATTTGCTCTGTTATTAATATTTCTCTGAGAAATAACTGAAGAGGTTTCTTTGCTTTGTCAGAAATATATATAAGCGCTGTAAAGTAAGAATTCCAATGGCCAACCGCATAATAAAGGGTCATAACTCCGATTAATGCCTTTGAAAGTGGGATTATTATCTGTACAAAGGTTCTTGCTGTTGAACATCCATCTATATATGCAGCTTCTTCAAGGTCCCTCGGTATATTTTGGAAGAAAGTGCAACATATAATCATATTATAAACACTAATTGCCCCTGTTATAATCAATATAAGTCTCGTATCCAATAACCCAAGCTTTTTAATTAATAAATACGAAGGTATTAATCCGCCAGAAAAGTACATCGTAAATAAAAAGTACCCCATTAGGAGCGGTCAGATAGGGATTTATAATTCCTGAAAAATTCGGCATAGTCGTAGATTTGCGGCTATGCCGTTTTTTCGTTTAGTTTGGTAAGTCGATAGCGCCAATGCAGTTATAAAAAATTTGAATCCGCTGGGTTCTGCGGCCATCTACTTTTTCAGCCTTAAATACAATAATTTTGTCAATGAACTCTCGGATAATCTCTGCATCCAATTCTGTAATTTCTGTGTACTTTTTAACCAGTGCCAAAAAGCGGTCGGTATTGAGGGACTGTTCATTTGCTGTATCAATGGTATGCTTTAATTTGGATATCCTTTCTTCCAGTGCCTTCTGCTCGGCTTCATATTCAGCCGACATCTTGTAAAAACGCTCTTCGGGAATTTTGCCCATCACATTGTCCTCATATAGCTTTCGAATGATTTTGTCTATGTCAGCAATGCGAGTCTGTGCTTGTTCATACTCCTTTTGACTTTGGCGGAGTTCTTTGGCAAGTTCCTTTTCTGAATTATTCATAACTATACGGATGAATTCCTGTTCATGGTCTTTGGCAAAGGAGGTCACACGCCTTAGGTCTTCTAACAAAAGCTGTTCCACTACAACATTGCGTATCTGATGTGAACTGCACATACCCTTTTTCTTGCGGTAAGTAGCACAAACGAAGTATTCCTTATCGTGTGTCCATCCCTTGCCTCTAACCTGATACAGCTTTGCTCCACAGTCGGCACAAAACATCATGCCAGAAAGCATTCCCATTTCACCTAATCGTGATGGTCTTCGCTTGCCATCTCTGATTTTCTGCACTGTTTCCCAAGTCCCCTCATCAATAATTGCTTCATGGGTATTTTTGAAAACCAGCCAATCTTCTGGATTGTTCAATATCTTGACTTTGCTCTTGTAGGACTTTTTAGAAGTCTTGAAATTCACTGTGTGACCTAGATATTCCATTTTAGCCAGAATATCTGCTACGGTACGAGCCGACCAAGCATATGGGTTTTCAGGTGGTCTTGCTGGAGTGTTAATACCCATTTTGCGAAGATGAACCGTAGGTGTATCAATGCATCGTTTTTCAAGTTGCTTTGCTATCTGCGTGGGTCCAAAGCCAGCCATGCACAGTCGGAAAATATCTCTGACCACTTCGGCGGCTTTCTCATCTATTATCCAGTGCAACTTATCTTCAGGGTCTTTAATATAACCGTAAGGTGGATTGGTACAGAGTGGCTTACCAGATTGTCCCTTGGATTTGAACACAGCACGGATTTTCTTGCTAGTATCCTTAGCGTACCATTCATTAATAATGTTAAGAAACGGTGTAAAGTCACTGTCTGCTTGGTTTGCACTATCAATACCGTTGTTAATAGCAATGAATCGTACATCTGCTTCAGGAAACATAATCTCGGTATAATATCCTACTTTAAGGTAATCCCTGCCGAAACGGGACATATCCTTGATGATAATCGTTCCGATTCTACCGGACTCTACATCAGCAATCATGCGGTTAAAGTCTGGTCTATCAAAAGTTGTACCGCTGACCCCATCATCCACATAAAATTCGATGTTGCGAAAACCGTTGTCCTCAGCATATTTTTTTAGAATTGCCTTCTGGTTTACTATGCTGTTGCTGTCTCCTGCAAGCTCATCATCACGGGAAAGCCTGCAGTAAAGAGCAGTAATTTTCGCTTCTTCAAATGCTAATGTTGATTTACGTATAGTGCTAAATGTTGACTGTCTATTCATTTTTCTCCTCCATTTCCGACAGTCTTCAAGCGGTTTAGCACTATGTATATTACCGTACTACCTTGAAGAAGTCGAGTTGATTTCCGTGGATTTATTTGAACTATCTGATAACTTTGAAAGGTTTTTTGCGTTGACTGTAATCAGTCGTTTCAGCTTGGAATATGCACTTTCCTTTGCTGAATCACTTACTCGTGATTCCACCACATAGACCGTACCTCCGATATCGGATTTGGTTGTGCGGCTGTTACTTTGATTTTCCATATCGTGACCTCCTGTCCGATGTTTTGATGGAACTGGCACTGAGCCGAATTGATGACTCAGTGCCTAATCCATTATTTAAGCTTTTATTTGTAATATTTTCAGAGCATCTGGTTGAATTAGCTTGCCATCCAATCTCTCGTAAGCAGAAAAGCCAATTTGCCCCTGCAATGCATATAACTCACTTAATTTTTTTATCGTTATTGGTTGACGTTCAATCAGCCAGTAGTATGATAAATCTCCAAATACAAGGCTTTTTGCTCCTGCTGATACTGTAGGCATATATGGAGAGGTAACTACAGGCTTTCCGAAGATGGTGTTATCTGAAGAATTCCACAGATAACTGCCGCTTGTATCTTTAAGGGTTCTAAGAAGCATGGCTGTATTATCGTGCATGATAAACACAGCGTTATTTCGGTATTCATCTTTTAATGAAAAATACAGAGAAGTAATCTCATCAAAAGAAATGGTAACACTGTCTGCTGTAGCTACATCTGCGTCTGCCGTAAGTATACCTGTTGGCTGTGTTGTGCCATTTCCATTAAATAATGCATTTTCCTCAGCCTTGCCAAAACGCTTCGCAAAATCACCCATCAGATATTTTTCAAGATTAAAGTTCATATCGGTGACGAATGAGCGGTTTAGCTTGACAAGAGATGCCAGCTTGTATGATTTCACCAGAAACTGTGTAAATGTATCGGCACTTTCGGGGATTGGATCTCCGTCTTCAACCCAATCTGCTGTACCCGTTGAGGATACCGCTTGAATTTTACCTTCTGCAGAAGATAGATTGATAACAGTAGCAAATCTACGGAATACATTCTCCTTTGCCAAAGCAGTGTTAAAGCCTTCTCTGAACTCGTCTGGTGCGACATAGGCTCCTGCATTATCAAAGCCCTCGCTTAGATTTTGATTATTTTCTTCTTTTCCTTTCATAACATTCCAAAACGCTCTATTATAAGTTGTTGATGTTGCCATAATCGTTTACCTCCTAAATTTTATTAAATGTGGGGTATATACCCCGTTTGAAACCGCGTTTTTTTACGCGTTGCCCCACGCCCGTTATCCAGATAAAAAGGTGTGGAGATTTGACCTGCCCCTAGGGGCAGGTATCAACACATGGAGTCATATCCAGTGGTTTAAAGCTTTGTAGCAAGATGTAGCAGGTAAAAACTAAACTCTCTATACGAGAGCGATTTTTTATATAACCTGTTTTTCTTGCTACAAGCTGCTACACTGTGTTTAAATAAGAAGAAATTCTTCTTCAGTCAGCTTATATCCGATAAGCATTGTGGTCATTCCACCACCAGAACGTGGTCGTTTCCGTTCTACACGGGCGATAGCTGTTAATGCTTGTTTGAAGTTTCTTGCATTCTCCGAATAACATCCATTGGCACTGCACCAACGCTGATACCGGGCATACACTTCGGATGTCCGCACCTCACTGTTAGGGCTTTCCTCCAAGGCATCCTCGAAAAATAATGCTATTTTATCGCTGTCACGCTTATAAGCCTCTGTTGCTGTCTTAACGGAATTAGGTAAAGTCAAACCTTCCTTCTTTAACAGCTGATAGCCTTCAATTAGCCAGTTAAGGATAGCACTCTGATTCTTCGCTTTGGCGAATTCGCGTTTTAAGTTTTTATCCTGCTCGCTTTCATCAAAGTGTCGTTCAAAAGGGATAATCACCACTCTGCCACTGGAAAACAGCGTCATATCCGTAATAACGGGCAGATAATTGGTGTTGATATACAGCTTAAACTTTGGCGAAAAGTCAAAAGAATTCTCATGTAGAAACCTTGCATTGATGGTGTCACCACCCGTCATGCTTTTTACCTGTGCAGCATTTAGGACAAGTCCTCTGCTAGGTTCGGAGATATTTACAAAGCGTACTCCTGCAAGCCGGGCAATATCTTCACTTGGACTTGAACTGTTATTGTTCTTTTTCAGACTGATAGTCTCTGGCCTTGCAGTACAGCCATAACTGCCCAATACCTTAAGAACGCTCTCGCATAGTGTACCTTTACCGTTTCGAGTTGTAGCACCATAGAGAACAAACAGGCATTCATACCGAGTGTCTCCGCTGATACTGTAGCCAAAGGCTTTTTGGAGGAATTTTGCCTTTTCCTCATCTCCGCTCATAATCTCATGAATGAATCTATTCCATCGCTCGCTTTTTGCTTCTGGATCATACTTAACACCAGATATCTTTGTGAGTCTGTCCTCGCTGTTGTGGGGACGAAAATCCATAGACATTAAAAACAAGGTTCCATTGGCACAATTGAGCATAAGCGGGTCTTGGTCAAATTCAGCCATTGATATGGGATATACGCTCTGTGCATCCTTAAGTACCGTTTCCCTGTATCTTCTTGACTGCCACTTTCGGCAATAGTCAATGTATGCCTTTCTTTGATGTTCATCCTGAATAGTCAAAGCATAGGTTAGCAGTTGATTAGCCAATGATTTACACATTTCCATTACTTTTAGATTACCGACATCAGGAATCCAAATGCCATTCTCATAGCAAAACCACATCTTCCTTTCGGGAACAAAGCGGGCAAAAGATTTATAATAATCAGCAAACAGCCTGCTTGCCCCAATATCCGTCCAAGGGTAGCGATCGTTACTCTCAGGCTTAAAGCCAGTAAGAGAACATTCACCAAAATCTTCTGTAGCTGATGAACGCTTACCACCTGGTTTATATATTTCAGTAGCATTTGCAATTGCTTTTTCTATGGTTATCATTCCATAAGTACTGCCAGACTGTGGTCTATTCCATTTATCCCGCATTAGGCCGCTCTGCCGAAAAAGTCTGTCCATCTGTCCAACATCTCTGCCACACCAAAATGCCAGCATACCGCAAAGTGCCAAATCAGCTTCACTGGCAGAAGCATAACCAGATGTATCTCCCTGCCATAATGCTTTGAACCTTTCTCTGTTTGCCGATTTTAAAGCCTTCTCAATAACAGACTTGTCAGACAAATAGGATTGACTTTCTGCATCCAGAATTTGCTTCACAGGGGTAGGACGCAGCATATACTTGTCTAGTATCATCTGTAATTCATACGATTTCTCCGCTATATCACCATCTGCAAACATATTTCCCGTTACGGTAACAAAGCGATTAATAGCTCCAGCCACATAGACCTCAACTCCCAGCTTTCTGTTGTTGATATAGTATTTTGTTTTGTCAAAGTTAAAGCCTGTGGCCTTAAAGAAAATATGAAGCCCTTTCCCAGATGGACTGTGTTCCATATAGCAACCACTAAAAGCTTCTACAACATTTTGGGCAACAGGCTTAAGTTTACCGCTGCTAACAAAGCAATCATCTAAGTCGACAACACAAATGTCATTACCTACCAAAAAGCCGATACCGTCATAATCACTTATAGCAGCTACCGCCGAACTAAAATCTTTAAATGTTCCACGTTGATTTGGTTTTGCCCTTTTTCCTGTTACTGGGTTATAGGGAACTTTGGTTTTTCTACCACTTCGTTCTTCATATTTCCAACAGCAAAACTGTGGCTTATCTTTAAGCTTCTGTGGCAAGTTATCATATTTTGTTTTCAGTTATTTCACCTCCTTGCCTGTTAAAAATGACCCGAAACGCTACTGTTCCAGAGGGTTTGCCTTGTTTGACACAACCTCGTTATCTTTCAAGGAATACGCTCGGAATTATCGTCATGGCATATTCTGCTTGAAGTATCTCTTGCATTTCGGGGTATTCAGTTGTCAAGGAGCAGTGAGAGAAAAACTATGTTTTCATTGGGGGATTATTTTTCCTCTCACCTTATAGCCTTGGTAGGGCACATTAGTTGAGGATTTTCTAAAAATATTTTTCTTCCTCATCCATAAGCGAAGAATCCAATTGATTCGAACCCCTTAAAACAAAAAAACAGCCTGTCTATTTTCCAGAAAAGACGGCTGTAATGCTTATGCTTTTGCTCAAATTTGAGCGAAAGTGGTATTAAGTTTAAGAAGGCTGAATGTTATAACTTTGCCTTTGGTTTTACAAATAGACTTACAGACATTTTTGTCTAAAAGTATTTATTTAAATAAAAATCAAAAATAAAGGCATACACAACAATCATTATCTTTATTAACATTGTAAAATCCCTTCACAAACACAGAATTATCATGTTATTTTTGAAGAAAATGTGCTATAATGGAAAAAACATATATAAAGAGGTGACCAAGATGACCGTTAGCTATAAAAAGCTTTGGAAATTGTTGATTGACCGCGATATGAAGAAGAAAGATTTACAAGCTGCTGCGGGAATAAGTCCATCGTCAATTTCAAAGCTTTCTAAAAACGAATATGTCAGTATGGACGTTCTTGTAAAGGTTTGTACGGCGCTTGGCGTTGATTTTAAAGATATCATGGAATTAGTGCCAAATATGGTTGAAGAAAGGGAGTAGAGTTATGGAAAATAACAGAAAAGAACAGGAACGGGCGGAATTACACCGCACGATATGGAATATGGCAAATGATCTAAGAGGCAGTGTAGATGGATGGGACTTTAAGCAATATGTTCTAGGAATGCTGTTTTACCGCTACATATCTGAAAATATTACTGCCTATATTAACGCCGGAGAATGGGAAGCTGGCAATACGGAATTTGATTATGCCAAGTTATCCGACGAAGAAGCAGAACAGGCACGAGAGGATTTAGTTAAGACAAAAGGATTCTTTATCTTACCTAGCGAGCTTTTTGAAAATGTCCGAGCTCGTGCAAAGGACGATGAAAACTTAAATGAAACACTGGAACAGATTTTCAGTAATATAGAAGCATCTGCCCAAGGAACAGAGAGTGAAGATAATTTCAAAGGCCTGTTTGACGATATTGATGTTAACAGCAATAAGCTAGGTAACACTGTAGGAAAGCGTAATGAAAAACTGGTTAAGCTATTGAATTCTGTCGGGGAAATGAAGCTGGGAGATTACAAAGACAATACCATAGATGCATTCGGTGATGCCTATGAATTCTTAATGGGTATGTATGCATCCAATGCAGGAAAAAGTGGTGGTGAATACTATACGCCACAGGAGGTTTCTGAACTCCTTACCCATCTAACTTTAGTAGGAAAAACTGAAGTCAACAAGGTATATGACCCCGCTTGCGGTTCTGGCTCTCTACTGCTAAAGTTTGCAAAAATCTTAGGAAAAGAAAATGTACGTCAAGGTTTCTTCGGTCAAGAAATCAACATTACAACCTACAACCTGTGCAGAATTAATATGTTCCTGCACGATATTGATTATGACAAATTTGATATTGCCCTTGGTGACACGCTAACAGATCCGCAACATTGGGATGATGAGCCTTTTGAAGCCATTGTATCAAATCCACCTTACTCCATTAAATGGAAGGGCGACAATGATCCTATTTTGATTAACGATCCCCGTTTTTCTCCAGCGGGAGTATTGGCTCCTAAATCCAAGGCAGATCTTGCTTTTATTATGCATAGCCTTTCTTGGCTTGCAACAAACGGAACAGCGGCTATCGTTTGTTTCCCCGGTGTAATGTACCGTGGTGGAGCTGAAAAGAAAATCAGGCAGTACCTAATTGACAATAACTATATCGACTGTATCATTCAGTTACCGGATAACTTGTTTTATGGTACCAGCATTGCTACCTGCATTATGGTTCTAAAGAAATCTAAATCGGAAAATAGCACCTTATTTATCGATGCATCAAAGGAATTTGTTAAGGTTACGAATAACAACAAGCTAACACAGGAAAATATTGAGACCATTCTTAATGCATTTAAGGAAAGAAAAGATATAGAGCATTTTGCTAGGCTTGTGCCAAACAGTGAAATAGCTGAACAAGATTATAACCTGTCTGTTTCAACATATGTGGAACAAGAGGATACCAGAGAAAAGATTGATATTGTTGCCCTCAATGCTGAGATAGAAAAGATTGTGGCGAGAGAGCAGGTTTTAAGGGAAGAAATAGATAAGATTATTGCAGAAATTGAGGTGGGCAAATGAGTAAATTAGATGAATTGATTGCTGAACTTTGTCCAGATGGAGTGGAGTATGTTCGACTTGCGGAATGTTGTGATATAGAGGACAATAAACGGAAGCCTGTTAAATCATCATTACGCATACCAGGTGACACTCCGTATTATGGTGCTAACAATATCCAAGATTATGTTGAGGGATATACGCACTATGGACAATATGTACTAATTGCAGAAGATGGCTCTGCAAGTCTTGAAAATTATTCTGTACAATATGTAGATGGTTTCTTTTGGGCTAACAACCATGTCCATGTTATAAAAGGCCGTAAGGATCTAGATACCAAGTTTTTATATTACTACTTAACAAGTTTTAATTTTATCCCCTTCTTGACCGGAGGAACAAGAGCTAAACTAAATAAGGGGAATATGGAGGAAATCCCAATCCCCATTCCCCCTCTACCTGTTCAGCAGGAAATTGTCCGTATTCTGGACAATTTCACCGAGCTTACAGCAGAGCTTACAGCAGAGCTTACAGCAGAGCTTACAGCAAGAAGAAAGCAGTATGAGTATTATAG
>OFEK01000855.1_pt1 | contig 25416 bp, 27 predicted proteins | sample 1521131 | NCBI WGS metagenome assembly OFEK01 (sample SAMN05720209, study PRJEB24109) | activated sludge metagenome | isolation source: Anaerobic digester | place: China | collected 2015-12-16
ACCTAAGGAATTCGCGACCCTGGCGTATGTCCCCAACAGCCTGTCAGGCTGATTTCCTAACTTTAAAAGTGTCCAGAAATTGGGGGACTTTCAGGCTCACGTTATTCCCGTTCTTTTCCTGTCCTATTATCGGGGCTCATTATAAGCAGAATTATATCTTTTTGTTTATTTTAAAACTATTTATCCTAATTAAACCAGAATTTAATAGCTCCCTATCTACTATAGCCCAAAATTCTTAAAAAACAGATTGACAAAAGAAAATATGTCTTCTATTATTAATAATATTTTATTATTAATAATAAATTAACATTGACAAATGTAATGAATATCTACTATTCAAATGGTAATGTGCTTGTCGTTTATGTTGTATGTTCATTTCCTTAGGAGAGGGCTAGATTGAGGGAGGTACATTTTGGCTTGATACGAGTCGCTGACGAGTATCTGATGAAATCGGAGGTGAACGATCCTATTATTATTTATGAATAACTCGAAGGACGATACACCGGAGATTAATCATCTTTTTTTAGTGCCCAGCGAGGCTGAAAAAATTTTAACTATGCCGAAGGTATTTGGAAACGAGAACCTGAATGCCACAAAAATGCTGAGACCAGGTAATGGAGTAGGGGGAGTAAAAGATTTTTATGTAAACCCGTTATCGATGCGGGATCCAATTAATGTCCGCCCGTTTTCATGTGGGTAGGCATAGATGTTATTCTGGCAAAAGCCACGCAGATTGTGAAATTTGTAACATTAAGGCAGGAGGGGAAGCCTAATCCTGACCCGTATTTGACGAAACTGGAAGCGGAAATACTTACGGTGGTCAACAAGTTGTTGAAAGGTCTGGGTTGTTTTGGGAGGGACGACGACGCTGGCAGTTTATGCCGAGTATTTTCACACACATATTACAGACTTGCCAGTGGTGGTCAATATTTGCTGCCTCATGGCGAGACAGGCTGAAAAGATCCTTTAAACGGAGAGAGGGACTGAGAATAATTAATATATGAGTACCGGTTGTTTCGAATGACTTGGGCTCATTGAGGGCGGAAGATATTGTCGCGGTAACGGGGCGACAGCCTTTATAAAAGCGAGCCTTTGAAATATTGAAAACTATGACAAGGAAAGGATGAAGTGAAACAAGGAATTTTAGATTCAGAGTTAGTTCGGGCATATATCCCCATGGTGGATTTTATTTCGGATATTCTGGGGAATAATTGCGAAGTCGTGTTACACGATCTCTCCAATCCAGAAGAATCCATTGTTGCGATTCGGAACGGTCAGTTAAGTGGTAGAAAGTTAGGTGGCCCTCTTACCGATCTTGTGCTCATGGTCATAAAAAATCGAAGCTACGAAAAAGAACCCTATGTGGCTAATTACAAGGCTATGGGCAGTAAAAAGAAATTTAGATCCTCTAGCTATTTTATTAAAAACCTTGAAAGTAAAATAATCGGAGTTCTTTGTGTGAATATCGATATAGAGCCCTATACTCATGTAAAAGAGATTATGGAATCCTTTACGACGGTAAAGCCATTAGGCGTCTCCGTAAAAGAGGAGGTTAATAACGAGGGCAGCATGGGCATAAATGGAAGGGCGGATGAAAAATTCTTCAGTTCCATAGACGACATGCTGGATAATATGATTCAAGAAGAGATTTCCATAGCCAATTTTATCCCTGCCAGAATGACGGTAAGCGAAAAGGTGGAAATTGTACATAGACTGAACGAAAAAGGCACTTTTCAGCTTAAAGGGGCAGTGGCGAAGGTAGCCAAAGCATTTGGTGTATCAGAGCCTACTGTGTACAGATATCTCAATATGAGAAAAGATGTGTGATATTGGATTCCTTGATCAGAAAACGGCGATCAGAAGATTACTAGAGCGAATAAGAAAACGCAAAAGAGAATAAAGAAGAAGGAGATTTCTGATGAAGCAAGTTATTCAAACAGCTGCAGCGCCCAAGGCGATCGGGCCTTACTCCCAAGCTATCAAGGCAGGCAATTTTATCTTTGTATCAGGGCAGCTTCCTCTGGATGCGAAAACTGGCTTGATTGCAGGAAATGATATAGTCGTGCAAACTGAAAAAGTGCTGGAAAATCTGCGCTTCATCCTGAGTGAAGAGGGGTACGAGCTTGTTGATGTTGTAAAGACTACAGTGTATTTGAAAGATATTAAAAGTTTTATGGCAATGAATGAAGTCTACGCTAGGTTTTTTACTAGTGAATGTCCCGCACGAGCCGCCTTCGAAGTAGCGTGCCTGCCCAAGGATGCTCTAGTAGAAATCGAAGCTGTCGCATACCGAGAATAAATTATGGGTAAAAGGAACTATGTATAAAGTCCTTGGTTGGCCAAAAATAGTCGATTTTGAGTCGGAAAAAAGGAGAGAGGAATGGAGCTCCATGCATTTTTCAATAACGAAGTAAAACCGGCGATGGGATGTACCGAGCCCGTTGCTGTCGCCCTGGCAACCGCCCGGGCTAAAAGCGTACTGGGCAAAAACCCCGATACGATTGCGCTACGTCTGTCCGGCAACATCTACAAGAATGGACGGGATGTGGGAATACCTGGCACTAACGGCCTGAAGGGCAACTTGATCGCCGCGGCCCTTGGAGCGCTGGCCGGCGATGCGGCCAAGGGGCTCATGGTGTTGGAGAAGGTGCCTGCCGAGGCCGTGACCCAGGCAAAGGACATGGTAGATAAAGGCGACGTGCGGGTAGAAGTAGCCGAGAAAGTGCCCAACGTCTATGTCGAGGCTACGCTTACGGCGGGAGATGATACTGTTTCGGTGACCATCGCCAACCGACACGACAAGGTAACTCTGATACTCAAGAATGGAAAAGAAGTATTCAAGGCGGAATCCGAGACTGTCGCGGCTGGCGGAAACGGAAAACCCGATTACCTCGCAGAGTTGATGACCATGGATATGCCCAAGCTCTGGGAACTCGCCGGCTCGATCGACAAGGAACTGGAGGAATTTTTGCTCCAAGGCCGGGACATGAATATCGCCGCCGCGCTCATGGGAAGCGAAGGCGAATGGGGCTTGAGCGTGGGTCGGGCTATCCTTGAGCAGGGAAAAGTAGGCGGAGATGTCCTTTCCAAGGTCAAAGGCTATACCGGCGCGGCCGCGGACGTACGAATGTCAGGAGCGTCCATGCCCATAATGAGCAGCGCCGGCAGCGGAAATCACGGGATCACCGCCGTGGTGCCCTTGAACGTCCTGGCCGAAGATATCAAAGCATCCCCTCGCCAACTGGCTGAAGCTTTGGCTCTCAGCCATCTTGTCACAGGATTCATAAAGGGATACATAGGCAGACTCACTCCCATCTGCGGCTGCGCCGTGGCGGCGGGGGCCGGGGCCGCCGCAGGCTTGACGCGACTCATGGGCGGAAGCCCAGAACAGGCCGAACTCGCGGTAGCCTCGATTTTAGCTTCTCTCATGGGCATGATCTGCGACGGAGCCAAGGGTTCCTGTGCGCTAAAGGTATCGACCGCAGCTGGAGAAGCCTATTTGACAGCTGTGATGGCTATGGAAAAGCGAGGTGTCCAGCAGAGGGAAGGCATTGTGTCCACCGACATGAAAACCACCGCCCGCGCTCTTTCCATGCTTTCCACCGAGGCCTTCGCGAGCCTGGACAAGGTGATGGTGGATATACTGCTGCACCAGCCCAATTGATAAATACCGAATCCAGTGGCCCAACGATACCCGCCTCGGATTCCATCCATTTATCAAAGCGAAGTGAGCTATGATTATGCATGTAAGATAGCCTCTCACAAGCGCAAGCTTCGATAGTAGTTCCAGCACCATCTGATTCTGGTTTGATGCCTGGGATTGGAGAAAGTATTTAGAGACGAGCTGGTCTCCTGTAAAGCAAATTCTCTGTCTTTCTCCCTTCTTGTAGCTCCAAGAAGGGAGGGAAGATAAACACTTCACCCATCCCCTTCACTAAGTCAGCCAAGGGAGCTTGCCCTTTGAGAATCTTTCTCGGATAGCTGTTCATCCAGTCCTGGGATTCTCGTAGGACTTTCTTGCTTACCAGCCCAATATTACTGGTCTTGGGGATGAATCCGCGGAGTATCCCGTTGTGGTTTTCATTGGTACCCCGTTCCGAGGAACAAAAGGGGTGAGCAAAGTACAGGCGTGTTCTGGGCTTGGGACACAAGGCGGATCGCTCAAGGGTCTGGGCGTCGGAGAACTCTGTGCCGTTGTCGGCGGTAATCGATTTGAAGAGGCGGCAGAGCCACCTGTGGCCTATTTGTTGTTAAGCTTGTAATCTTTTTTGTGTAAACGGCTGATTCATAGCGGCACACGGTTGCCATAGAGAATCGCAAATTGATTCAGGGCAGAGCCCCAATGCCGTATCGGAATTGTCCATCGCTGGGAGATATTCTGCTAGGCCATGAACACTAGTTTCATTGCCGCATCGGCGGTCGGGAAGCTGCCTCGATTCTTCGTGATTTTCCTCACTGAATAGTTGAGCGACTCGATCGCGTTCGTGGTGTAGATTGCCTTACGGATCGGTTCGGGAAACTTGAAGAAGGGCGTCACCTCTGCCCAGCGGGACTTCCAGGAACGCGAGATCATCGGATATTTCGCATCCCAGCGTCTTGAAAAAGCTTCAAGTGCTTCGACGGCAAGCTCCTCGGAAGCAGCCGCATACACGCGTTTTAGATCGGTGGCAATCGCCTTGCGATCTTTGAACGGTACAAACTTCAACGAATTCCTGACCATGTGGACTATGCACACCTGCACTTCCGTCCTCGGGAACACCGTGGCAATCGCCTCGGGAAATCCCGAAAGCCCGTCAACTGCTGCGATCAGGACATCCTGCAGTCCTCGGTTCTTTAGTTCATTCAATATCCTGAGCCAGAACTTGGCGCCTTCCGACTGGTCGATCCAGAGCCCCAGAAGCTCTTTGCGGCCCTCCAGATTGACCGCCAGTGCCATATAGATCGATTTCTTGACGACTTTCCCGTTTTCCCTGACGTTGATCACCAACGCGTCAAGAAACAGGATCGGGTAGAACGGCTCCAAGGTTCGGTTCCGCCAATCCTCAAGCAGCTCTTTCACTGAATCAGTCGCCCTAGTTATAAGCTCCGGCGACACGTCGGTGTTGTAGATCTCTTTCAAATGTCCGGCGATTTCCCGAGTTGTCATGCCTCGGGCGTACATCGACAGAATCTTGTCGTCGAAACCCTTGAATTCGCGCTGGTGCTTGGGGACGATCTCCGGCTCGAACTCACCCTCCCGATCACGAGGAACTTCGATTTCAAGCGGTCCTTGGTCGGAACGCAGGGTTTTCTTCGTCTTGCCGTTCCGCCTGTTGAACGTGTCCTTTTCGGCTTGATCATTCTTTATTGTAGCCCAGATGGTTCGTTATCTCGGCTTCCATTGCCCGCTCGATCAGGGCTTTGGTCAACTGCTTGAGGATCCCATCGGATCCTGTTATATCCTCAGGTCCTTTGTAGTCCGTCATGAGTTCATCCAGAACTTCCTTGGATATGGCCATACTTGCTCCTTAGAGTAGTATAACCGTTTACACAAAATTTCTTACAGCCTCTTGTCGTTCCATCGCGTCAAATACCGCGTTCACCGATTCTGCTGTTCTATCCGGAAGCTTTCTGGCTATCTCTACCCGACTCTTACGCTCGGTGAGGGTCAGTACACAGGCATGAGAGCATCCCTTGCCACTATAGAACGTGTCCATCTCCCAATGTCCGATCTGCGAGCGATCATTGATTTCCTCAGGCCGTGTATCAACGCTTCGGGCAGCATTCGCTGCCCTGGAATGTCGCGCAGGTTTGTTTCGCGGTTTGCGCTGCGTAGCATGCAGCAGTAAGTCCTTTTCTGATACATCAATGATATCCCCTACCACAATGTAGCAATACCGTGTCTTTTCGCAGACCCTGGTCGTACTGGGCCACCCTGTGGCATGGAAGTGCTGGATGACCGCGGAGGGGCTGTAGTGACACTCTTTTATCAGGTGGGACACCTGCCTCACGAATGCCCAATCCTTTCCCAGCTTCAACTCAGGTCCCTTGCCACCGCTTTTTCTCTGTGCGTCGTTCTGGGCATACTCGGCAGTGTAGCCCCATTGCTCAAAGGGTTCGTCTCCGAGTGGTAGTATTGCAGTGTTAAGTGCTCCCCCCAGGTGAAGTGCGGATGCTTGCACACTGGTTCTATGCTAAGCCTTTTTTCGTTCCATGGTCCCCTTGGTTGCTTTGAGTTCGGCTAAACCCATTGTAACAGAGACCCATGGGACTCCCTTTTTCTTCCCGCTTTTACCCGGACATTTAATATTACTGTCCACCTGGTTCAAAAAAATAAATTTTTTGCTTGACAACTGATGGTATGTGACTTAGTATTAATAATACTTTATCGTCGATAATAAAATTGCATTGATTATATAGAAGATTTGTTTTTAAAGAAAAGAGTTGCGATTGATATGTTGGTTGTAAGCTATTTATTGTAAACCTAGAAACGATATTGAGATAGAGCGATGAAAGAAGTTGATGAGGTTTTTTAAGGAGAATAGTGTAATGGACCCGATTTATGATTGGATTTCGTACGCCTTAAAAGCAAAATTTGAAGATTTGCCTATCGGTACAGTTGATGTGATTAAAAACACCGTTGTCGACACTCTGGGTGTTGCACTGGCGGGTTCTGGATCCGAAGGTATTGGAGCTCTACTAAGTTTAGTAAAAGACTGGGGCGGCAAACATGAGGCTAGTGTTATTGCTTATGGAGGTAAAGTACCAGCACCAGTCGCAGCTCTAGTGAATGGAAGTATGGCGAGGGCTTGTGATTTTGATGAAGTACATGAGAATGGTGGTGGGCATTTGAGTGCTACAACAGTCCCCGCGGCATTCGCTTTAGCAGAGTACTGCAATAAACCTGTTAATGGAAGGGATTTTATCCTAATTAGTGCTTTGTGTTCGGAAATTAATTGTCGAATTAGAATAGCCTCTGGATCTCCTACGGGCTGGCTTCATGAAACATTCGCACCGATCGGGGTCGCAGTGATGGGAAGTAAATTGCTTGGATTCGATGAGAGCAAGATGCAAAACGCAATAGGCATAGCATTTGCACAGTGCTCTGGAAATGGTCAGGCTATGCTTGATGGTGCAATGACAACAAGATTACAGCAGGGGCTTGGTGCGAGTGCAGGAGTGTTGTCTATGCTTTTAGCTGAAAGGGGATTTACGGGTGCCAAGAATGTATTTCTAGGAAAGTATGGATTATTTCACCTTTATGCAAATGGACAGTATGATCCTAAAGTTTTTTTAGGCGATATAGGTAAACATTTTGAATTTATTAATAGTAGTATAAAACCTTATCCCTGCTGCAAAATGACGCATACCGCCATTTTTTCTGTAATCGAGATTACTCGAGAATATAACATTAAACCAAACGATATATCTAAAATTGTCATTACAACAAATTCTTTTGCCTTCAACCTTTGTGCATTAGGCGATCATAAATACAATATAAAAACAATCCAAGACGCACAATTCAGCCTGCCTTACACTGTAAGTGTCGCTATCTTAAATCAAAAAGTTACATTTGCAGACTTCACTACCGAGGCTATTAAAAATAATGACGTTTTAATGCTAGCAAAAAAAATAAAAGTTATATTAGATCCTAATAAAGATAAGCAAAATGCTTTCGTTTGTCCAGCAGACGTTGAGATTTTTACTATTGATGGAAGACAATACTCCAAGACCACAGAATTTATTAAAGGACATCCTAAAAATCGATTTACCTTCGATGAATGCGTTGAGAAGTTTATGGAATGCTCTCACCGTGCAGTAAGACCACTATCAAATGATAACCTTAATAAAGCTATTAAGCTTGTGGAAAGATTAGAACAACTAGATGATGTAACTGAAATAATTAAATTATTAAGCTAAAGTAGTTTGCGCGTGTTAAGTATAAATATTTTAGTAAAAAGGAGGTTGGAAATATAATTGAAAATATAGAAGAGGGGGTTTCCTTTAACAAAGATTATGCGGGATTAGAAAACTGGAAGTCTTTGTTTTATGGATTAAAAAGGAGGTGAAACTAAGAGATTTTACTTCATTTTTAAATAGTCGTGAAAGTTAGTCTTTTAGAAGGTATTTTAGTCGAAGAATTTACTTTTTTATAAATGATTTATTGGCCGTTGATAATTTAATGGTTTTTAATAAGGGCTAGGAGCTGGATTGATACAGAATGGCAGCTTGGTTACAAATAAACGTCTTATAGGAGGCTAGTATGAAGGGGATGAAAGTTTCAAGAAAGTCTTTTTTCAGATTACTATTTTTGATGGTTATTCTGCTTGTGTCTACGACACAGGTGATGGCACAGAAAGTGTTTTTAACACTAGGTACTAGCAGTCCGGGTGGAGTCTTTTATCCTTTGGGTGGTGGTATGGCTGTTGTTATTGAAAAAGTGACAGGTTTTCGGTGTGCAGCAGAATCTACTGCCGGATCAATTGAGAACTCAAGATTGCTTGGTAACAAAGAACTTGATTTAGCAATGACCATGGGTAGTGTTGCATATAATGCTGTGAAAGGCCTTGCACCTTTTACAGAGAAGCTTGACTTGGTTACGCTCTTTCAGATGTATCCAGCGCCAGAACATATTGTGGCATTACCAAATAGCGGTATAAAATCAATAGAAGATTTGAAGGGTAAAAGAGTCTCAATTGATGTACCCGGAAGTGGTACTGGAGTGATGGCGGAGATAATTCTTAAGGCTTATGGGTTTGATCTTGATAAAGACCTGAAGATAGCTCGCTTAACTCAATCAGAAGTTGCACCAGCTATGAAAGATGGAATTATTGATGCATATTTCATGATAAGTGCATATCCCGCATCTACGATGCTTGATCTTGCAGCAACAAAAAATGGCTTGACTCTACTTCCTATTAAACCCGCAATAATGGATAAAATTTTAAAAGAGTATCCGTATTTTATAAGGACAACAGTACCAGCGGGTACTTATCCAGGAGTTACAAGCGATATACTGTGCTTAGGCGACTCAAATTTGGTTATAGCAAATCGGAGCATGAAAGAAGATATTGCCTACAAGGTTACAAAAGCTATTTTCGAAAATGCAACGAAAGGTGAGTGGGCATTAAACAAAATACATCCAGTAGCAAATCAATTCATACCAGCGAATGGTATCAATACTCCTCTTGAACTACATCCAGGAGCGATTAAATATTTTAAGGAAGTTGGTGCATTGAAGTGAAATACATTAGTTAAGAAAAAGTGAAAGTCAGATAGCTAATAATTAGGCACCTCTGGCTTACAGGGGTGCCTTTGAAAATTAAAAGAAATAAAACAGAAAATAAGAATAAAGTCATAAATAAAAAAGGTGTTTGAGGGATATTTGGCGAAAGCGTAACTAGATTACGATTATGGAGGCGGTATAATGAGTATTGGAAAGTCGGAGGTAAAAATCCCTCAGACAGAGAAAAAAAAGCGAGACTTAAATAGCATCTATAGTAAAATTGTAACAGTGATTGCTGTAGGTACGTGTATTTATCATCTTTATTATTCATTATTTCATCCATTTTTTGCTTTCAACCACCGGGTTATTCATTGGGCATTAATGAGTACTATGGCTTTAATAATTTATCCTTTTACAGCTAAGAAAACCATCAAACCAAAGCCATCAATTATCGATATCGTTATACTTATTGTAAATTTAGGAATTTGTCTGTGGCTGGTATTTGGGTCATATGAAATACTTTTAAAGGCTGGTTCCTATGAACCTTTGCATGTAATACTTGGTACTGTATTACTTATTATTGTGTTAGAAGTAGGAAGAAGGACTCTAGGATGGTCTATTGTCGCTGTTGCAGTATTCTTCCTTTTGTATGCATTTTTGGGCCCTTATCTCCCGGAGATGTTTGCACATAAGGGATACAGTTTGAAAAGGCTAGCGACTTATTTATCTCTTTCAACCGAAGGGGTATTCACGATGCCATTAGGAGTTTCTGCTCAATTTATTTGCCTTTTCATACTTTATGGAGCAATTCTTGAAAAATCCGGCGCTGGGAAATTTTTTACTGATATATCTATCAGTGCATTTGGATGGATGATTGGCGGCCCAGCAAAAGCAGCAGTTATTTCAAGTTGTTTAATGGGAATGATTTCTGGAAGTTCAGTAGCCAATGTGACGACAACAGGCACATTTACGATTCCTCTGATGAAAAAAACTGGCTATCCAGCTCATTTCGCAGGTGCAGTTGAAGCATCTGCGTCAACAATGGGTCAGATAATGCCTCCGATTATGGGTGCCGGTGCGTTTATAATGGCAGAATTTCTTGGAGTATCGTATCTTGAAATATGTAAATACGCAATTCTCCCCGCTTTGCTAGCGTTCTTTGCTGTTTTCATGCAAGTACATTTTAAAGCTGCCAGCTTAGGAATTAAAGGAATTCCAAAAGATGAATTACCTTCGATGAGACTTACATTTATACAAGGATGGCACCATATTATTTCCTTGGTAGGTCTTGTTATATTATTAACCCTCGATTTTTCCCCTGAACGAGCAGTATTCTGGGCAATATTCATAGAAATAGGATCCACTTACCTACATAAAGAGAATAGGATGTCATTTAAAGACATTATAGAAGCATTTAAAATGGGAGGAATAGGAACGATCGAAGTTGCGGCTGCCTGTGCCCTTGCTGGAGTAATTAGCGGGACAATAACTATGACCGGACTCGGACTTAAATTTTCTTCTCTCATTATGGATCTATCAATGGGTAAACTATTTTTAGCCTTGCCCTTAACTGCAATTGCCTGCTTAGTTTTAGGAATGGGTGTTCCTACAACAGGTGCCTATATCATTGTTAGTGCCTTGGCGGTACCTGCCTTACTGAAATTTGGGATAATGCCAGCTGCTGCACATTTATTCATTTTTTATTATGCGACGCGCTCAGATACTACTCCTCCTGTTGCCTTGGCTGCATATGCTGGTGCAGGAATAGCAGGAGCAAATCCTACGAAAACTGGTTTTACTGCCTTTTGGCTTGGAATGGGAGGGTATCTTATTCCATTCATGTTTGTCTTTGGTCCAGAGTTAATGTTAATAGGGACATTTCCTAAAATTTCATGGACAATAATAACAGCTATTGTAGGGATTATTTTACTTTCTGCAGGAGTTCAGAGATATCTTTTACTTAAAGCTAATATAGTAGAGATGATACTATTATTTGGTGCAGCCCTTTTGCTTATTAAACCCGGTTTATTGACTGATAGTATCGGATTTGCTTTAGGAGTGTTAGTCTTGTTTAGTCAAATTATTAGAAGAAAAAACCAATTGAAGAAAAAAGTTCTAGAGAATTAAAAAATGTTTTCTAATAATAAAGAACTAAATAACAAATTAATTGTAGATGATGGAGGTGAAGACGCATAACCTGAATTTGAATATTGTTAAGAGCGAATAAATACCAACTTCAGTTGGTACTTATTCGTAAACCATTAGAAGTCTTAATTTACTTTTCATATGTAGCTCATTTTTTTTAAATTTAAAAACTAAAAAAGTTGTTAATTGAACGACTGAAAATCTGGTTAGTTTGTATGAGATTTTATTGAAATTGTATTCGAAACAACCAGGGATAATTTGGTTATAAAAAGTTGAAAATATATTGTGAAGCGGGCTGGGCAGTAGTCTCCAGACTGTAACGTATATAGAGGGAGAAAAAAAATGGATAAAGAATTAGAAAAGGCATTCAGTGCTTGGAAAGAAAGATATAAGGAAGAATTTAAAAAAGAACGAAAGCCAGAGGCCGAGTTTCTTTCTGAAGCAGGGATACCATTTAAAAGGGTATATACGCCATTGGATCTTGAGGAGAAGAATTTTAATTATATTAATGATTTAGGCCTTCCTGGAGACTTTCCTTACACACGAGGGAGAACACCAATTGAGTTTAGGGGTGAGCCTTGGGCACAGTCACTATATTCAGGGTATGGTTCGCCAGCGGAATCGAATGCATTATGGAAAGAAGCATTTAAGACAGGCGTTGAAACCATCTATATAGCATATGATCTACCAACGCAGTTGGGCCTGGATCCAGGTCAACCTATGACGCATGGAGAAGTTGGCAGAATTGGTGTATCTATGACAACTCAAAGAGACTGGGAAGTAGCCTTTGATGGCATAGATATGAATAGAGTTCGGATAAGTCATGTTCCGAACGCCGTAGCAGCATTTCAAATGGCCAACTTGATATGCCTGGCGGAAAAAAAAGGTGCAAATTTAAATAGGCTGCAAGGCCACTGTCACAATGATATTCTGAAAGAATATACAGTACGGGGGAATTATATTTTCCCGCCTGATCCGTCAATGAGATTGACAATTGATGTTGTGAGCTATTGCAGAAAAGTATTGCCTCAGTATCTAACATTGTCTGTAACAGGGCTTCATTTTTCTGAAGCGCAGTCTACGACAATCCACGAAGCTGCTTTTATGCTGGCAGATTTGTTCTGTTATCTTGAAGAAGCTTTGAAAAGAGGTCTGGATATTGATGATATTGCACCATGTGTCGAACTGAGCACGCAAATAGATCATTACACATTCTTTGAGGAAATAGCGAAACATCGGGCAATCAGAAGATTATATGCAAGAGTAATGAAAGAAAGGTTTAATGCAAAAAAGCCTGAGTCGTTGAAGGCGCGAATTGGAGCATCACAGGGAGGGAATTCACTGCAAAAGAAGCAGTATCTCAATAACATTGGACGGACAGCAGTGGCAGCAGTGGCAGCAACATTGGCAGGAGTGGAGCGTTTGAGCATAAGGCCCTATGACGAACAATATGGGATTCCAACCAAAGAAGCAATGATGACAGCCACTCGGCTTAAGTATGTAGTCACAAAGGAAACTGATTTGCTCGATACGGTAGATCCTCTTGGTGGGTCTTATTTTATTGAATGGTTGACCTCTGAATTCGAAGAGAGGATTTCACGTGAGATAGCGACTATCGAGCAACAGGGTGGTGCTTTAAAATGTGTTGAAAACGGTTATATCAAACAAATGTTGATACAGGACGCGTATGCCTGGCAAAAGGATTTTGAATCCGGAAAAAAAATTCGAGTTGGCAACAACTATGCCACCACTGAAGAACAAGAAAAGCCGACAAGAGTATATCGTACAGATCCGAAAGTTGAACAGGAACGTATTGATGCAGTCCAAGATGTAAAGCGGTGGAGGAACAATGAGAAAGTGAAAAAGTGTCTGGATGAAATCAAGAGAGTTGCTGCGCTCCCTGCAAGTGAGGAAAACAATCTCATGCCATATATAATGGAAGCAGTTAAGTGTTACGCGACTAATGGCGAAGTCGCTGGCGTTCTGAAAGAAGTATGGGGCGAATACTCTCCAGCCTCAATTTTTTAAGGGGGTGTATTATGAATCGAAAAATTAGAGTATTAATGGCAAAAGTAGGTTTGGATGGCCATGACAGAGGGGCATTGGTAATTACGATGGCACTGAGAGACGCGGGTATGGAAGTAATCTATACAGGGCTTCATCAGTCGCCAGCGCAAATCGCCAGGATCGCAATACAGGAAGCGGTTGATGTCGTTGGGATTAGCTCTCTTGTCGATGCACATATGACTTTTATTCCACAGGTATTAAAGGAATTTAAAAAATTAAATATCGAAATGCCAATTATTCTGGGTGGATTTATTCAACCTGAAGATATTAAGGAATTGAAGGACATAGGAGTAAATGAGGTTTTTGGGATAAATACACGTTTGGATGAGATTGTCGAATACATAAAGAATCTTGCTGCTCGTAAGCAAGATAGTTCTCTGACATATTGAAATTTTCAATATTGCATAAAATATATAGGAGGTTTTTATGAATAAAATAGAGAGAGTGAGAGCGGCAATAAAGGGTGAGGAAGTGGATCGTATCCCTGTTAGTTTTTATATGCACAACCACGCAATAGAAAGCCAAACCGATAAAATTGCAGATTATTTATTATATATGAATAAAAAATTTGATTGGGATTTTTTAAAGGCAGGCTTAAGACCAAGCTATTATGCAGAAGCTTGGAATTGCCGAGTTCGATTCTTCCCAGATAAGGTCCCAGAATTAGAAACCTACGTTGTCCATAATGCTGACGATCTTGAGCGTCTTGATAAAGTTGATCCAAAAACAGGTGTACTTGCAGAACATGTCAAAGTAGCCAAAGAGCTCCATAGGGAACTCAGAGGAAAACAGTTGTTTGTGATGACTTTATTCTCACCTCTTACTGTAGCAGGCAGACTAGCTGGTGGAGTTGTAAATACACCGTCAGAATATCAAAATCTTCTAACTTTGATTAAAGAGAATCCAAAAGCTGTACACCAAGGTCTGACTGTAATAACTGAAACATTATGTGACTATGCAAGAGAACTCATCCGGGCTGGAGCCGATGGAATATATCTTAGTACAAGTGTATGGTCCGGTGGTGTATTAAGCGAAAAGGAATACAGAGAATTTGCGAAACCTTATGAGTTATCAGTATTAGATGCGGTTAACCGAGAAGGAGCTACTTTTAATATAATGCATATCTGCCGTGAAAACATTCAATTTGAGCTCTTTTCTGATTATCCCGTAGATATTTTTAATTATGAAACAACATCGCCTAATAATCTAAGTCTGCAAGAGGCTATGGGAAAGACAAAAAAAGCGCTTTGGGGAGGGTTGGATCATAGAAGAACGCTACTTGAAGGGCCAATCGAAAAAATTACCGAGGAAGTCCACACCGCGCTTGATCAAACTGGTGGGAAAAGGTTTTTCCTTGGACCTGGGTGTACCAGCAGCTCACTTATTCCAGATGCTCATTATGTTGCAGCGCGAGAGGCTACTTTCACATGGCGGAAGTGAAATTGATAACGGATTAATGTGTAATTTTAATCACTATAATTAATATGACAAAAGATATCCCCCTGAGGAGGACTTTAAAAGAATCAATTAATGTAATAAGAGGTAAGTTGTGTAATATTTGTAGTATATATTACACAACTTTCTTTCTACAAGGGAATGGGAAAACACAAATAGATGAAAGCTATGAAGGTCATGAAGTTCAAGCTATGATCAAGGATAAGTGAATACTATGAACAGGGTTATTGAAAAAATACTTGCAGGGGATGTTAAAACTGTCGCTCAATTAATGCGGGATGTGGATGACGATGTCCCTGGGGTTAAAGAATACTTGAAAACTCTATATAAGCATACCGGCAAGGCCTATATTATAGGTATAACGGGTGTTCCTGGGGCTGGTAAAAGTACGCTTGTCGCTAGTTTAATAAAACATTTGAGAATGATTAATAAAACCGTTGGCATAATTGCTATAGATCCTACAAGTCCATTTACAGGAGGGGCAATTCTTGGCGACCGTGTCAGAATGCAACAGCATAATTTGGATGACAATGTATTTATTAAATCTATGGCAACAAGAGGAAGTTTTGGCGGTCTTTCTAGATCCACGCGCAGCGCAATCAACATTTTAGATGCGATGGGAAAAGATTACGTAATTGTTGAGACAGTTGGAGTCGGGCAGGATGAGGTAGATATAGTTAAAGCTGCTCATACTACCATCGTTGTATTAATACCTGGTATGGGTGATAACGTTCAGGCTATTAAAGCAGGAATTTTGGAGGCAGGAGATATCTTTGCGATTAATAAAGCTGATATACCCGGAGCAGATAAAACCGCTAGAGATATTAGCATGATGATGGATGTGAATCAAAGCAGATTCAAGGCGGACAATTGGAGGCCTCCAATTGTAAAAGTGGAGGCAATATCTGATAAAGGGGTGACGGAGTTAATTCAGGAAATAAATAATCATAGAAATCATATAGAAAACCTTTCTTCTGAGCGTAAAATTCAAAAGCAAAGAGAGAAAATTCGTGAAGAATTGCTAGAAATTGTCAAAGATAGGATTCTTCAGGAAGCATTGAATCAAATCAACAAGGACAATATTTTACAGAAGACTGTGGAAGATATTATAACGGGGGAAACGGATCCTTATTCTGCATGCGAAATGAAGATACTGCCCAAAATATTTGCGAGACAAACTATGTCTTGAATCTTAACTTTTTGTTCAGCTATCCGAATTGTAAATAGTCATCTATAGCGACTTAAAAGGGTGACTGTTGTGCAGCTGTACGAAAGGAGAGGAAAATGAATTTCTCTAAAAAAGGAGACATGGGAGAAACTTCTCTATTGGGAAACCAGAGAGTTCCAAAATTTGATCTACGGCCAGAAACTTATGGAACGATAGATGAAGCCAGTTCTGTCCTTGGCGTTGCCAGAGGTATGACGGATAATGTAACAATTAAAGATATCATCCTTCAGGTACAGAAAGATCTCCTCGTTGTGGGGGCTGAAATGTCGACTCCAGTGGGAGAAATCTGGAGACTTAAAAAAAAAATCGAAGCGGCTGATGTTGATAAGATTGAAGACATCATTGATGAGTTACAAGGTGGTGTTGTTATCTCACAAGAGTTTATCTATCCAGGGAAAAACGCGATTTCTGCTCAGATCGATGTAGGACGGACAGTAATCCGTAGGGCGGAACGTAGAACCGCAGAACTCAAACACAATAATTTGCTAAACAATCCAAATATTCATAAGTATATGAATAGACTGGCTGATATGCTTTTTGTTTTAGCAAGATATGCAGAAGAAAAAGGATAAAGTAGATAGTAAACGTTCATTTTGATTAAAAAGTCTTGAAGCGATGACTTTCATAATAAGCTAGAAAAAAAAAGACAAGAATCTTTTAAGATATGTTTTTTCTAATGTTGAATGGTTTAGAAGATACAAGCTTAATAATTGGCATATTGAAATTGAAAAAAATGATATTAAGGATGAGTAGCTGATTATGGAAGAAAAGCTAAAATTGCTCGAAAAGAGGCGAGCCAAGGTGCTGGCAGGCGGAGGCCCTAAGCGTGTGGAAGCCCAGAACGCTAAAGGCAAAAAGACCGCCCGCGAAAGGATCGAAACGCTTCTCGACAAGGGCTCGTTCATCGAGCTGGACGCTTTCTTCGAGCACCGCTGCACCGATCTGGGCATGGTCGAGATCGAAGCGTCCGGTGAGGGAGTGGTCATCGGGTATGGCACGATCCAGGGCAGGACCGTCTACGTCTTCGTCCGGGAACTTCATGATCAAGGAAAATCGCTGGGTTAACTTCCAATGAAATAATCGAAAAGGTGCACAAATTGTTGAGATAAATGAATATTCCGCCATTTAACCAATGGTTGAAAATATTATACCGGACCGATAAAACTCGGAGCGGCGACAAGGAGAAAAGGGAATGAGAGAGGAGAAAGAGACTGGTATGAGGAAACTTCAGTATTGGGTGGATGGAGGCTGGAAAACCTCAAAAACCACAAAATACATGGATTGCTATAATGCTTCCAGTGGTGAAGTAATGGCTAGAGCCCCGCAGTGTACGGTTGAGGAAGTGGAAGCTGCAATTGCCTCTTCGGTAGCGGCTTATCCTGCCTGGTCTGACACTCCCCCGAACAAGAGGGTGCAGGTACTGTTCCGAATGAAGTCACTTATGGATGAGCACCTCGATGAGTTGACGCTTCTCTGCGCTAAGGAAAATGGCAAAATACTCAACGAGGCCATGGGGGATGTATTGAAGGTGACAGAAGTTATAGAATTCGCCTGCGGGATACCTCACCTGATGAAAGGGCCTGCATTGATGAATTGTACTAGGGGCTACGATACGACCCAATACAAGGAAAGCGTGGGTGTATTCGCTGGAATAGCACCCTGGAATTTTCCTGCCATGATCCCGATGGGTTGGATGGCACCCCTCTGCATAGCATGCGGAAATACTATGGTAATCAAGGCCGCGAGTTTTACACCGCAGACCTCGATGCGAATCATGGAGCTTTGGGCTGAAGCTGGACTCCCTCCAGGAGTGCTCAACCTTATAACCTGCTCGAGAAATGAGGCTGAGATCTTTCTCAAGCATCCCGATATAAAGGGTATAACTTTTGTCGGCTCGACCGGTGTCGGCAGACATATTTACGAGATGGCGGCGGCGAATGGAAAACGCGTACAGTGCCTCACCGAAGCCAAGAATCATGCTCTCGTACTCAAGGATGCTGCTCTCGAGAGAACTGCCAGGGGTATTGTGAACTCGGCTTGCGGTTGTGCCGGTGAGCGTTGCATGGCATTGCCGGCTGTCGTCGTTGAAGAAGAGATTGCCGATAAGCTCGTTGCCATACTTAAAAAGCTCCTGATAGAGCTCAAGGTCGGTCCTGCATACGACAAATCGAGCCGAATGGGGCCAGTTGTCAATGCCGGACATCGCAAGTTCGTCACTGACTGGATCGCGAAGGGAGTTGAGGAGGGTGCGGAGCTCATCCTTGATGGAAGAGATATCAAGGTGAAAGGCTACGAGAACGGGTTCTATGTCGGACCGACACTTTTTGACCATGTGACCCCCGAAATGAGTATTGGAAACATGGAGGTTTTCGGACCAGTTCTCTGCATCAAGCGCGTGAAAAGTTTTGAGGAAGGAATTGCCCTGATGAACGCCAATGAGTTTGCCAACGGTTCCGTTATTTATACACAGAGTGGATACTATGCCCGTGAATTTGCTAAGCGCACGCATGGCGGCCAGGTCGGCATCAATGTCGGAATCCCGGTACCGATCGGTGTTTTCGGCTTTACCGGCCACAAAAACTCGTTCTTCGGAGACTTACATACGATGGGAACTGATGGTGTCAGATTCTATACCGAGCTTAAGAGCATTACCCAACACTGGTTCTCCGAGGAAGAAGCCAAAGAAAGCAGAGTCCTCGATAGTTGGGATGGAATGATTTCTTTGCCTGATAAAAAATAATACTAGTGTTTTATTCGCTACTTGCCTGGCATATATTACCAATAAGAGTTGAAAATGTATGCCAGGTTGAGCGCGAGGATTTATTAGGCACGGTAGCGTCAACGATCTTTTGTAGTGTACCCCTACTTTTCAGACCATTCAGGCAACTATTTTCTGCCTGATTGAAGGTTCCCCAATTTCTGGACACTTTTCAAGTTAGAAAATCAGCCTGACAGGCTGTTGGGGACATACGCCAGGGTCGCGAATTCCTTAGGTGTTTTATAACCAAGGGAGCTATGCGGCCGGAACTCGTTGTAATCTTTTCGCCATGTCTCGATCTTGATCTTTGCATCTTCTAAGGACAGAAACCAGTGCGTCTGCAGGCATTCCTCTCGGAAACTACCATTGAATGATTCAATATGCGGATTATCCGTCGGTTTCCCGGGACGTGAAAAACACAGCTTGATCCCGCTACGATATGCCCAAAGATCAAGTTCCTTCGACATGAATTCGGGCCCATTGTCGACACGAATGGATTCTGGCGTACCTCGCGCTGAACAAATTCTTTCCAAGGCATAGACAACATCTGCGCCTTTAAGCGATTGCCCGATATGAGTAACAAGGCATTCACGAGTGAACACATCCACGACGGTAAGCGTTCTAAACCACTTACCATTGAACAACTGGTCTGAGACGAAATCCATCGCCCAAACCTCGTTAGCCCGACTCTCCTTGACGGGTTCAACGCGCGGCCTTGAAACCTGCTTTCTTCTTGTTTTGAGCCGCTCATTGAGATTTTCAAGCCTGTACAGCCGGTATATCCGTTTCTTGTTCACCTTCAGCCCCTCCCTCTGGAGAAGCACACGGATCCTTCGATACCCGTACTTCACCCGGAAGGTGGCATAGTCCCTGATCTTCATGCGGAGCGCCTTTTGCTCGTCACGATGCCCCTTGTTGTAATAGCTCGAACGATTCATCGAAAGCGTTTCGCAGGCTGTCCGTATGCTTACCCGATAGGTGGCGACTAGTTCGTCGACCAATTCATGCTTCCGGGAAAGCGTCAGACTTTTTTTGACAGCACCTCCTGCAGCAGCTGCTTGTCCAGGCTCAACTCTGCCACCATCTGCTTCAGGCGCTTGTTTTCGTCTTCCAGTTGCCTCAGGCGTTTCAGTTCGCTCGGCAGCAGCCCTGAATACTTCTTCTTCCAGCGGTAGAAAGTCTGCTCGCTGATCTCCAGTTTCCTGACGATGTCAACGACCGGTGTACCGGTCTCAGCCTGCTTCAAGGCAAAGGATATCTGCTCCTCGGTGAAGCTTGACTTCTTCATGGATCCGCTCCTTTTGCCATTATCGCATGCATTGCCAGTCATGATATTTAGTGTGTCCAGTTTCGGGGGGCAGATCAGTACTTCACGCTGCCTTCTCCTAACGAAAGAACGAACGATATCGCTGGTCAGGCGTTTCATACTCCAGATTCTGGTGAAACCTATGATGATTATAAAATGGGGGTTGTACAAGATAAAATCTAGATTCCGTACCACTTTCTAAGAATTTCAAGTTGGTCCTTTGGCGTCCCGTAGTTAAAACGGAACTCACATTCTTTCCGTAATAAATGAAAATACTTCTTGTCGATTTCACTGTACTTTCTCAAGACTCGCTTGGCCTGGTTTCAGAAGTTTTCAATTCCATTGATGTGGTTCTTTTCATAAACGAAAACTTCAGAATGGTTTATTCGATGATGATGGAATTCACTAACGTCCAATGCATCGTAACTATGATAAGCATCTGAATAGACAACACTATCTGGCTTGATTGTAAGGGCTATTTCGTTCATTAGGGTATTCGTCTTGGTATTCTCTACTACAACTCCCATCGATTTCTACTTCACCGTGGAATACTTCAACTGCTTCCTTGGTTAAATGAAAAGATATAACTTGACGAATTTTCCGATAAAAAAGTACAGCAGAATTAGGGTGTATTCCTAGCATATTTGCTGCAGATCTGGCTGTTACTTCAAGGACAAAGAATTCCAGAAGTCTTGTCTGAATATTTTTCGTTAACCTACAATGACTTATGATCACTTCTTGAGTATAATATTTGACTTTACCTAGTACAGCCCCATTGTTTTTAATCGTCCTCGTGATACTGGTGATAGCCCGAACTCTCGGAGAAGAACCGTATACCTCTCGAATGCTCCCCTCATAGACGTATACTCCAGCATCGTTTGGGAGTTTTTACCTTTAAGATATTGAGATAGTGAGATCTTGATACGTTTTCCTCCTGGTTGCTCTCTATGGGTCATTGCATCCTTCAGTTCACGATAAATTCCATATTGTTCACAAAGAACCTCAAGAGAATACAAATCTAGAATAGTTAACATTCCATGTTTAAGAAGATATTTCGCAACTATCCTCCACATCATCTTCGCCCATTTATTTAAATGTCCAGGAGGGCTTGGGATTGTCTCGAACTTCTTAGGATTCGGCTCGTTTCTAGGCGCTCTATCCGCTCGAAAAGTACCATTCGCGACCTTCAGTGCAGTCGGGATCCGCGGCCTGCCCATTGCTTACCCCCTTGGGTTGGATTTTGCCAGAGTGGAAGTTCGGGGAAACGCTGCGGTTTACGTCTGGAAGCCCTAGAGATTCGATATCCCCCCCTTCCGTAAGAATGCCCAGTATGGCAGCCGACGACATACCTATGTTCTCCCCTACCTACAAAAATTCTCTTAGTATCCCCCTTGTGACTTCTGGATAAGAACCTGAGTTATTGCTCTTAAACGAGATTTGTACGGATTTTGTACGAATTGTACGAATAGCGTACGTTTTGTACGGTTTAGGGGTACGTGAACGTTTTGTACGGTTTGTACGGTTATATCTATATATAACCGTACAACCGTACAGCCGTACAAACACCGCAATACACGTAAGACAAGAGTCAAGGAAGGTAAACATACTCACCATCCTGAACCACAGATCCGGACGCGATTAGCGCTTTTTTGGCCTCATGAAAACGAGGTCGGTCCTTGGATTCTTTTATTGATTGATCTCGCCATGCCTTTTCCAACACCCTGGCTTCACTTGGATCTCTGCCAGAAGCAAGGATGTTCTTTCGGTACTCTGCCATCATCGTACGAAGAATTTCGAGAAACTCTCTTTGCCGGCGGCCAAGACGCCCCGACGACCCTTCTGGCGGGGCAGAGGAAGTGAGTACCGCCGAAGTGACAGGGTTGCCTTCCTCATCTTCAATACCCAGTTCAACGCCCAAAAGGGTAAATGAGATAGGATCGATCGGGGCGGTATCCTTACTCTTTGTGCACGACATGGTAAGGATCCCTTCATCGCTTCGATCGATGCGGTATTCGAAGTCGGCACTCGCCTTGAGGGCGATGCTTCCGCGGATCCGAGACTTGTCCGAATGGCCTGTGTGATGGATCACTAGCGCTGCGGCGTGGTACGGAGCCCTGAGGCGGTCCAGTAGCGCGATTGCCGTGGTTGTGTCAGCTGTGGAATTCTCATCTCCGCCGACGAGGGACCGGCTCCATGTATCGATAATAAACAATACAGGATCCCCTACTTCCTCCGCGAGTGATTGGACTGCAAGCGACACGATTGCGATCGAGTCCGAATCGGTGAGATTTGCTGGATGGAGTGAGAAGAAAAGAGGAGCCTTGTCGAGAGAGACCCCACGGGCGATGGTCCATGCTTTTACACGCCGGGCAATGCCCGCCTGGCCTTCACCTAGCAGATAGACAACTACACCTTGCCTGGTAGCCTTTCCGAACCACTCACGTCCCGATGCGATCGATGCAGCAAGATCAATAGCAATAAAAGACTTTCCGACGCCAGTGTCCCCATAGAGAATCCCTAATGAGTACTTTTCAAGTACTCCGGAGACAAGCCATTCTGGAGCGCGCAGCTTGAGCGTTCCAGCATGCTGGAAAGGGAAAAGTTCTCGAGCTTTACAAGTCTTTTCCTCGAGTTCAGATTCCTGGGTTATCTGTTGTAGTAGGGCGTCTCTCATTGCTGCACCGCCGCAATGAGTCCGCCCAAAGTTTCCCATTTAAGCTGGGTATATTCCTCTACTATCTGAGCAGAAAAAGGTTTGTTTCCATCCGAGAATGCTACTACTGCGTTAATTGAGTCTTCTTCTATAATGATGAGCAACGCTTTTTCTAGTGGAGGCAGTGGGCTATAAATTCCTTCCGATATGAGCTTAGCGAACTCCGCAGGGACAAATTGTGCAAAGGATGGGAAAAGCAGTAGCTCGCAGCGTCTAATTAACACTGAGCGGAAAACGAGTTCATCTAGGGCAGATTCCTTCGTTGCTGAAGGATATATAGCGAGATATTCTGTAACAATTTTCGAGCATTTCTTGATGACCCACCTGGGAATTGTATTTTGACCTTGTAGCTTATTCGCTCCGGTAGCATCTTGATACTGAATCTTATCTTTGATTCTTGAGGGCAGCTTGCGCCGTTGGCGAATGGAGCTGCCTTCGCTTTTGTCTTGCCTCATACTTCTCCACCTCCCACGCAACCGTGAGTATCACTCTGTTGCCTGGTGGAGCGTGATAATATTTTTCGGCTTGCTTCGATTCCTACGGCAATTCTTCCAACATCCCCATCGTGAATTTCTGCCCGAAGAGAAATAGATCCAAATAGCGGGGCGTTTCGGCACAATCGTTCTAACTCGGGGCGGAGGACATTTAACAGTGCGTCCGTGGATACGGTAGGCGTGATCATATATTACACGTCTCGTTCGGACATAGCCGACTCAACCATACGATCGAGTGCGGCTGCAGGAATTAGCACTCTGCTACCTAACTTGATGTGAGGAATTGTTCCGTCTTTGATTCGACGTTCGAGTGTAGGTAGCGATACACCCATTTGGATGAGTGCTTCTTTTCGAGAAAGGAATAGTTTGGAAATTTCGGGCATCGGTATACTCCGATCACTCCTCACTGTTTATAGTGAGAAATACTCGGATGGATGCCCGCCAGGTGGTCGATCGTCCTAAGGTATTTCTACCGTAGTGCCGGTCTGTAGCTGCTAATCACAGAACAACGTCTGCCGTATGCTGCGCATGGAACATATAAAGTTCCCAAGGTCTACAGGGCAACATTTATACGCACTCACATGCACTATCTCGCATCTTCAATTTCAAAATATACTATACATTTGTTAGTGTCAAGATCTTTTTTCTTATTTATCAGTATAGTATAAAGCCTCATTGTATATGGTATTAGAAAGCTAGGAATTATGCATTTACAGCTGTCTCGAGCCTTTCTCGTGCAGCTTCCATATCGATCACCTGGGCAGCATGGCTGTATCGCTCCATCATTGCTGAGCTCTTATGCCCCGCTAACGCTTGGATAACAAAATCTGAAAGCCCCGAGAGACGCCCCAAGGTAACAAACGAGTGTCGGAGGCTATGGAAAGTTATATTTCGTTCGATTCGAACTTTGTTTGGAATTCCGATCCCCTCCAGCATTGACTCAAGCCTATTTTGTAAGAATGTCTCTCCGACCGGAACATTTCTCTTCTCCACGTGGAATATCACATAATCGTTTTTACTTCTCCATGGTGAAACCGCGCGCACCTGATCGAAGGCTTCTTTGACCATTGATGGCATTGGAACATCCCTGGCAATGCCATTCTTAGGTGATTTAAGTCCATCTGCATCGATATAGTTATGACGGACATGGATTACTTGTCCAATCTGGTCTACATCGTCCCAAAGCAACCCGCGTACTTCACCCCGTCTTAATCCGCAGAGCGCCCCTAAAAATATTGAAAGCTTGGCTCGAGGATCATCTGTCTCTACGGAGATTAGTCTAATTACTTCAGCAGGGGTTAGAACTCCCTTTTCTTTCACTTCAAAATGAGCTGGCTTAATTCTTAGAAAAGGATCCCTATCTATCTCTTCCCTATCCATGAGGTATCGCCAAGGCACGCGCATTGCTTGGAGGCATGCATTAATCCGGCGGGGACCAACACCTTTCCCCGCCGCCCACACCATCCAGTCTCGAATCATTCCGGATTTCAAATCACAAAGGATGAGCCCCGTAAAGACCGGATATGGACGAACATGCCGCTTGATATCGTCATGTGACATTTTTACATAATACGATGATAAGGGTCTTTTTTGGAGTAAGGCTTTTTCTCGAACATAGGGGCTATCAGGGGTCCAAAAGGATTCACAGTAATCAACGAATAACCTATCTGCATCTGAGGGTGTGAAACGTATCGTCGGAAGTAGGTCTCGTGCGACTTTATCGGCATCAGTCTTACGTTCTCTTTTACCTTCGACTTTAACACCTGTCGACTTTGTAATTGAGTACCGATGAAGAGTGTTATCCCAATACCTCACATACCACGTCTGGGATCCGTCAGAGTTTTTTCGCTTGAAAAGGCTGTATAAACGACGAGACGGGCGCATATTCACCTCATCTTTCAGGAAGAGTGTCACTTTTCAGTGTTACTTTTCCAGTTTTGGTGATATACCGCCCGTCTTCGGGTTGGTCTAATACCTTATAACATAAGGCTTTGCGGCGAAGAAGACTTGAACTTCCATGCCTCTCGGCACTAGCACCTCAAGCT
>OFEK01000856.1_pt1 | contig 25411 bp, 28 predicted proteins | sample 1521131 | NCBI WGS metagenome assembly OFEK01 (sample SAMN05720209, study PRJEB24109) | activated sludge metagenome | isolation source: Anaerobic digester | place: China | collected 2015-12-16
ATCTCTGCAATCTTTTTAACTATATATTCAAGATAACCAGAATGATTCCTTTTTCCCCTGAAAGGTTCGGGAGTCAGGTAAGGACAGTCTGTTTCTACAAGAATCCTGTCTTCTGGTACAAATCTTAATACATCCAATACTTTTTTTGAATTTTTAAAGGTAACCGGTCCCCCAAATGATATATAAAAGTTATTGTTTAAAACATCCCGCGCCATTTCCACACTGCCTGAATAACAATGAAACACACCGCCTGCGTCCCTTGCGTTTTCTTCCTTGATTATTCTCATAACATCCTCATGTGAATCTCTGTTATGAATTATGATTGGAAGTTTTACTCTTTTTGCCAGACGTATTTGTTCTGCAAACCATTTTTTTTGGGTATCCGCCGGTGTAAAATCATAATAATAATCCAATCCGATTTCTCCTATTGCCACAACTTTATTGCATGATATAAGACTCTTCAGAGAAGCCATTGTACTATCATCGGTTTTTCCTGCGTTGTGAGGATGAACCCCTGCAGCTGCATACACAAAATCATATTTCTCAGCCAGCATAATGCTCATTTTGGCAGAATCTATATCTGAAGCAGCATTTAAAATATAAGATACTCCTTCCCGGTGGATTTTCTCAAGTAATTCATATCTATCTTCATCAAATCTTTCGTCATCATAGTGTGCATGGGTATCAAACAGCATTTATATTTTACTCCTTTTTATTGATTATACATCAGATTGAATGCTTGGGCAATCTGCAGTTTTACCTGGTAATTCCTCCTTTAGAGTCTTCAAACCTCAAAGCGAAGCGAGTTTGTATTCAGCTTATTCTGGAGCCTGTTTCAATTTCTCCATCCACTGTCACAAGCACAAGATCCTTTTTATCGTTAGACGCCGCAAGTATCATGCCCTGGGATTCAATTCCCCTTATACGTACAGGTTTCAGGTTGGCTGCCAAAATAACATATTTACCTTTCATGTCTTCCGGGCTGTAGTATTTTGCGATTCCCGAAACAACCTGCCTTGTTTCATTTCCCACTTCCAGCTTTAGCTTGAGTAATTTATCAGAGCCCTCTACTTTTTCGGCTTCAGCTACTTTTGCAACTTTTAGTTCGACTTTGGTAAAGTCTTCTATAGTTATGGAATTGGATTCAGGCTCCTTGATTTTATCATTATTTTTCGTATTTTCGTCTTTTCCATCGCTTTTATTTTTCCCGCAATCTTTATTTTTAAGCTGAGTTCCACTGTTTGCATTTTCCATAATTTCAAGATTCTCAAGTTCCTTTTTAAGGTCTATTCTCGGAAATATTACATCACCCTTGTTTACATGAATGCCATCAGGATACATGCCCCAATTTTGTGCACTTTCCCATGAAACCAATTCCTCTTTGCCGGCTATACCCAACTGATGCCATATCTTTTCAGGTGTTTCTGGCATAAATGGTTGAACAAGCACTGAAATAATCCTTATGCTTTCCGCCAAATTATACAGAACCGCTGCAAGTCGTCCCTTGTTGGACGTATCTTTCGCCAAAACCCAGGGCATTGTTTCATCAATATACTTATTGGTTCTGGAAATAGCTTTCCAAATCTCTGTAAGAGCAGTACTGAACTGCAGTTTATCGAGAAGCTCTTCCACACTCCCGGGGGTTTGTGCAATCACATTTTTCAAATCATTATCAAAATCTCCCGCCGTTCTCTCTGCAGGAATTACTCCATCAAAATATTTTTCTATCATTGCTATAGTTCTGCTTACCAGGTTGCCCAGATCATTAGCCAAGTCCGAATTTATTCTGTTAATAAGTGCCTCATTGGAAAAAACGCCATCAGACCCAAAAGGCACTTCTCTTAAAAGGAAATATCTTATTGCATCAAGTCCGTATTTCTTAATTAATACAACGGGATCCACCACATTTCCTTTTGACTTTGACATTTTCCCGCCTTCCAGTAGAAGCCATCCATGACCGAAAACCTGTTTTGGTAGAGGCTCTCCGAGGGCCATTAACATTGCAGGCCATATAATAGTATGAAAACGGACTATTTCCTTACCTACAAGATGAACATCAGCAGGCCAGTATTTCCTGTAATCCGAATCATTATCCGAAAGATAACCCAATGCAGTTATGTAGTTTGAAAGAGCATCTATCCATACATACACTACATGTTTTTCGTCAAATGTCACGGGAACGCCCCAATTGAAAGTTGTTCTAGAAACACATAAATCCTCAAGCCCGGGTTTCAAAAAATTGTTAATCATTTCGTTTTGTCTTGAAACAGGCTGTATAAATTCAGGATTTTCCTCTATATGTTTAATTAACCTATCCTGATATTTTGATAGTTTAAAAAAATAGCTTTCCTCTTTTGTCAGTTCAACCGTTCTTCCACAATCAGGACATTTTCCATCCACCAGTTGTGTTTCAGTCCAGAAAGATTCACATGGTGTACAATACCAGCCTTCATACTCACTTTTATAAATATCTCCCTGATCATAAAGCTTCTTAAATATTTTTTGTACCGCTTCCTCATGATATTTATCAGTAGTGCGAATAAACCGGTCATTGGTAATTTTCATGGCACTCCAAAGTTCCTTTATTCCGCTCACAATATAATCCACATATTCCTTTGGTGTAACTCCCTTTTCCTGAGCTTTCCTTTGTATTTTCTGACCATGTTCATCGGTTCCTGTAAGGAACATTACATCATAGCCTTTTAATCTTTTATATCTTGCTATAGTATCCGCTGCAACAGTTGTATAGGAATGTCCTATATGAAGCTTATCACTCGGATAATATATTGGAGTGGTAATATAAAATTTCTTTTTTTGCATTATTGTTACCTCCTAAAACAATCAAATATTTAACAATTTATTGTCAGTATTTTATTAATTATTTTATTAGTTATTTTATTAGTTATCTTATTAGTTATCTTATTAGTTATCTTATCAGTTATCCGGCCAGTTATATATATATCTTGATTCTGCTGTAACAACTCTGTTACACATCTTTCCGATACTATCGAAATTTTGTTGAAACATGGCTTTCTGCAGTGGAATCATATCTTTATTTATATAAAATTACCCAAATTCCCTTATCTTATAACTATACCATTTGGTACTGCACTTTTTCAAGGAATTTATACATGATTCTACTGCAATAACTTTCCGATGCTATAGGAATTTTGTTGGAACATGACTTTTTACAGTAAAATCATACATTAATAGTCTGTATTTTACATATATTGATTATAACCGATTTCATTGGACATTTGTTTATTTTTTGGGGACATTTCTCTTTCTGGAAATATATTGATTGAAATTTTGCTAAATGATATGATTTTTTAGTACTGAGAGGGGGATGGATGAAATAATGTATAGTGCAGGGAATTTACTTATTAATCTGGTTTTCAAATCTATTCCGGAAATACGAAAGCAGATGAAAGCTCAACGGAAAATAATTGAAGAGTTATTTAATACATTTACATTCATTGATAACATAACCGGTTACAATAACAGTACCGACAGTAAACCATATAGTGTTTCACTTGCTGGATCACATTTGGATCCATACACCGAGTCATGTACCGAATTATACACGAAACAATATATTGAACCTCATGTTGAGCTGTATACTGTACCGGAGAAGCATTTTTTTGTAAATAAAGAGTATGTGCAGGCTTTATATTCTCTCTTTCCTAATGTAAACTCAAAAAAGGTAATAAACTTTATGATATCATTTAATATGCTTACCATGTATCTTGATCAGTTATGCCATAAAGAACAAATAAAAGATGAGTCTACCGTACGACAGTTCTACCTTTCCATGCTTGATGCCGTTGATCCTGATAGAGAAATCAGCAACTACTGCAAATATTTCCCGAGTAAGTCAGAAAATAATTACATAAATCAATTTGTCGAATGCTGTAGAAATGAACTGGAAGGAATACCATCCTACAAACTTGTCAAAGAAAATATAAAGAAATATGTCTATTTTTACTCTGATTTCCATACATATAAACATATATCATATGGTGAAAATCGTGACGACTACCTATTTACATGGTCTGGCTATTATTTAGGCCAATACGCCGATATTTACCCATGGGAATTTCAAGCAGCGGCTTGTTCATGCCTTGGAATATTTGCTTTATTATCTTCTGCATTTGATCCCTCACTGACTGATGAAATGATTTCCAGTATTGACAAGGCCTACTTTCCCTGGATAAATGGTTTACAGGTGCTTCTAGCAAATTATTTGTGCTTGTATCATGATATTATTAATAGTAATTTAAACTTTACAAATTACTATAAAAATCTCAAACTGTGCGAAGAAAGGATTATTTTTTTCTTCAAACAATCTCTTAAAGCATGTTCCCAGGGAAATTTATCTGATAATCATCTTTCAGTAGTAAATTTAATTTTAGGTATATATTTATCAGACCCAAGAGCCGACCTTGGTTTAAAGAAAATAACCAGTAAAAATCTGATTAAAAGCGGAGATATATTATATCACAGGTTATTGAAGCTTATTATGTTCTTGTCCCTACCTCCCAAATATCAATGTGCATATCCATACTGAGGCTAATATTCCTGCTGCATCAGCAATTAATGCAGCTAACAGGGTGTGCTTTATATTTTTTATTCCTGCAGCTCCACAGTATACAGTTAAAGTATAAAATATCGTTTCCGTAGAACCCATCATGGTAGATATTAATCTTCCTATAAACGAATCCGGCCCATGCACCTTTATAATATCCGATACCAAAGCTAGAGATGCACTTCCTGATATAGGCCTTAACAATACCAATGGTAAAACCTCAGATGGTATGTTAAATAAGTCTGCCAGAGGTTTTACTGAAAAAACTAAAAGGTCCATTGCACCAGAAGCTCTAAATACTCCAATTGCTGCAAACAGTCCAACCAGAGAAGGGATAATTCTCAATACAGTATAAATACCATCTTTTGCGCCTTCTACAAAAACATCAAAAACTTTTATATCTCTATATAGTCCAATGATTAAAATTATTAGAAATGTTACAGGTATAGCAAAATCAGCTATCACTTTAATGATCCTCATCTCCCCGCCCCTTTTCTCGCCTTTTTTACTTTTCTCCCTTTTCCCCATATACGTGAAAGCAGTTTAACTGAAATTACACCACAAGTTGCCGCACAGACAGATGCAATCCACACAGAACTTATTATTTCCGCAGGATTTGCTGAACCTGCCTGGGCTCTAATAGCTATGACCGAAGTAGGTATAAGTTGTAATGATGCTGTATTTAAAACAAGAAACATACTGATGTCATTTGAAACGGAATGTTTTGCAGGATTTAACTTCTGAAGCTCTTCCATAGCCTTTAAACCCAGCGGAGTAGCAGCATTTCCAAGCCCCAAAATATTTGCGGACATGTTCATAATAATTGTCCATGCAGCAGGATGGTTTTTAGGCACATCAGGGAAAAGAAAATGTATTAACGGTCTTACCAATGAAGCAAGATTTCTTACGAGACCACTTTTCTCAGCTATTTTCATTAATCCGGACCAAAGGCATATAATACCCAGCAGGTTAATACTGAGTTTAATTGCATCCCCCGACGATTCAATAACCGCATTTGTCACTTCAGCAATTCTACCATTCATTATTCCTATTATAAATCCAAATACAAGCATGGCAAACCATATATAATTCAGCATACTTCATCAATCCTTATCATATAAATTAGGTAAATTGGGGACATTTATCCTTTGTTCACCTGCCCTTTGCATCTGTTCTATACTTTAGGGCATCTCTGTCCCCTTGCATTATATATATTTATGTGACTATATACTTCCATATTACTGCCTCTGATACAAAATGCACCCTTCAATAAACTTGTACTTTATTATTTATGCTAAATATGGTATAATTTAGAATAGTATTCAACAGTTGTTTGACCATAAACAATAATCTAAAATATAAAATAAATTTTTTTTTATTTTTTAATTTTCATATTGACGATTATTGGTATATATGGTACTATTAAGATATGAAGTTTGTCGAAATTTGTAATATTGGGGAGGAAGAGTACTATGAAATCTACAGGAATAGTAAGAAAAGTTGATGAACTGGGTAGGGTTGTTCTTCCAATTGAATTAAGAAGAACACTTGATATCGCTGAAAAGGATGCATTGGAGATTTACGTTGATGGTTCAACAATCATATTGAAAAAATATGAACCAGCATGTATTTTCTGTAACGATGCAAAAGACGTAGTTTCATATAAGGGCAAAAATATTTGCCAAAACTGTATGAAAGAGTTGAAGAAATAAGTTTTTCTTATCTACAATTTAATTATTTAAGATCACTTGATAAAGGGCCGGAATATATTCGGCCCTTTATACTTTTATGTTTTTTCTTCGATTAAGCTCTGATAAACCTCACGTCTTGATACACCTCTATCCTCAGCAACTTTTTTCATGGCATCCTTTCTGCTTAGGCCTTGATGCAGATATATTTCCATGTGCTTTTTTATGTCCGTATCCTCCCACAGCCTTCTTTCTTCATTAACAGCGGAACTATCATCCACACCTTCCAAAATTATTACAAATTCACCTTTAGGACTTTCTTCTTCATATTTACTGATAGCTTCTGAAAGGGTGCACCTGATTAACTCTTCAAATCTCTTGGTCAATTCCCTGGCCAGGACAATTTGTCTTTCCCCTAAAATATTATAAAGGTCTTTTAAAGTGTATATAAGCTTATGTGGGGCTTCATATAATATTATTGTTCTTGGTTCGTTTTTTAGAAACATTATTCTTTCTTTCCGTGACCTTTTATTCATAGGAAGAAATCCCTCAAAAACAAACCTGCCTGCAGGAAGGCCTGATAATACAAGTCCCGTTACTGCTGCCACAGGACCTGGAACCATAGTAACCCTTATACCATTTTCAATTGCAAGTCTTACAATGTCTTCCCCCGGGTCTGAAATACCCGGTGAACCTGCATCTGATACCAGGGCAATGTTCTTCCCTTCAAGAAGAAGGTTTAGCAGGTAATTCCCTTTAGTTGCCTTATTATGCTCATAATAGCTTGTTAAGGATTTTTTTATATCATAATGATTAAGAAGTTTTATTGTCTGCCGTGTATCTTCTGCAGCTATTAAATCAACTTCCTTAAGTATTCTCAATGCTCTCAGTGTTATATCTTCCAAATTGCCTATTGGCGTTGCCACAAGATATAAAGTTCCTTTTTCATCCGGTTTAGCTTTTTCGTCAAGTTTAGCTTTTTCGTCCAATCCAAATTAACCTCTTATTCGTCAAATTTATTTAACAAGGAGGGTGCGTAATCTAATCTATTCTAATCTAATCTATTCTATTCTATTCTATTCTGTGATAAATTCTATTAATTTCATCCGAATAATTACCCTCAGCATTATATACATATAAGGGATCCATCACCTTTAACCCTGCATTTCCACCTCTAGTACCCTGAACAAGGAAGAGATTCGGCTTTTTATTAGGAGATGGGTGGACAAATCTTATAAATTTAGGTTCAATTGAGTATAGCCTCATAAGATAAAGTACATCTACAATTCTTTCAGGTCTATGTACCATTGCCAGACGCCCTCCGGGTACAATAAGCCTGCTGCATGCCTTAATGATATCTTCCAGAGTGCAGGTTATTTCATGCCTTGCTACAGCTTTTAAATCAAGGTTGTTGATAATTCCTCCGCCTTTGTTCATATAAGGTGGGTTGCAAACAGCTAGATTAAACTTTGAAGGTCCAAAATACTCAAGGCCATTTTTAATATCTCCCTGCACAATTGTTATACGATCCTGAAGATTATTTAATTTAACACTTCGCTCTGCCATTTCCGCCATTTCTTCCTGAATCTCAAGACCTGTAATTTTGCCGGCTTCTGTTTTTCCTGCAATTAGAATAGGTATTATTCCCGTCCCTGTGCCAATATCAAGGACAAGGTCGCCCTTTCTGATTTCTGCAAAATTTGCCAGCAACACTGCATCTACACCAAAACGAAATCCATGCTCTTTTTGTATAAGCATAAGTCCTTTATACTGCAAATCGTCTATAGTTTCATTTTCCTTAAGGAATACTTCCGGATTGTCCCTCATATACCTACCCTTTGAAAATGAGAAATCAAGCAAGGATTAAGACCTCTCACCGCCCCCCGCTTGATTCTCTATTTTACGACCTGTATTTATATGTTACATAAACCAAACCGCCATCCTGCTTCCTATAAGCAGTCTCTTATTTCTGCTGAGGAGCATCTACAGGGCAAACACCTGCGCATGAGCCGCATTCTATACAAGCATCCTCATCAATAACATATTTCCCATCGCCTTCTGAAATGCATGATACCGGGCACTCTGATTCACAAGCTCCACAGCTGATGCATTCGTCTGTGATATAGTATGACACTGAAAACACCTCCCCATACTTATAAATCATATATAAAGCAAAACCATTGAAACAAACCTTCGATAAACAGTATATTACGTAAGGTGTTTACAGTCAATAGATATTGTTAATCTTCCAGCTCTTTAAGGGCTTCAAGGTCTATATCCTGGTCATCCTGCGGCATTGCTGCGTCTTTAATTATTCTTATCTCGCTTAAATCAAATATTTGCAGGTCAGTTTCATTTCCTTTGTCCAGCTTGACTTTTACATTTTCCTTGATCAGATTTATCTCCATTACAACTCCCTGCCCATCTGGAGTTTCAACAATAGCTCCAGCCTTAGGTGCTCTTTTCAGGATTTCTTCATAGGCTTCATGTTCATACTTCAGGCAGCACATAAGTCTTCCACAGCAACCGGATATCTTGGCCGGATTTAAAGATAACCCCTGTTCCTTTGCCATTTTTATCGATACCGGCTGAAACTCACATAAGAATCCTTTACAGCAAAGAACTCTCCCACATATGCCAACTCCACCCATCATCTTAGTTTCATCCCGTACACCTATCTGTCTCAGTTCTATCCTGGTTTTAAATATAGCAGCCAGATCTTTTACAAGTTCTCTGAAATCTATCCTTCCATCTGCAGTAAAGTAAAATAATATCTTATTATTGTCAAAGGTATACTCTACATTAATGAGCTTCATATCCAGGTTATGCTCTTTTATTTTTTTAAGGCAAATTTCAAGAGCTTCTTTTTCCCTTGCTATATTCTCATTATGATGTTTAATATCTTCTTCCGTTGCTATCCTTATAACTTTTTTTAAAGGAGCCACAATCTCATTTTCAGGAACCTCTCTATTGGCCAGAACTACATGTCCAAGTTCAACTCCTCTGGCAGTTTCAACTATTACACCAACATTTTCCGGTATATCCAGATCTTCCGGGTCAAAATAATAAATTTTTCCAGCTCGTCTAAATCTTACTCCTACAACTTTTACCACTTATATCAAATCTCCTCCCGAAGTTTCATTATCATTGTTTCAACAGCTAACTGGTAATTGGCATTCTGTTTTATACTGCGTCGTGTAAACTCAATTGCTTCAATGTTTCTTACCAGCGTTTGAACAGAATACTTTCGCGCAGCTTCTATTATTTTACTTTTTTTATCTGAATTAATCAACATGTTTTCTTTTCCATTTACCCGGGCCATTAATAAATCTCTATAATATATAGACATAATATCTAATAAATTATCTATATTACTTTTATTATCATCAAAAAAGTCACAAATATCGAAATATTCCATCCCATCTAAACTACTCAACTTCAGAAGAATTTCAAATGCTTTTTCCCTGAGAGATGCAAATTCGCTGGATACTGCCAATTCTAAAGCAGTTCCTATAACCCCATCAGAGTAATGAACAATAAATTCCATTTTTTCTGCATCTTTAACAACATCTTTAGAGTTGCCAAAGTCATCTATAGTCTCTTTTAAAGAATCTTGATAAAACTTTGATTTAAGTACAGCTCTAACCTCATTATGGGAGTACTTGCCAAAGGTATATTTTGTTCCTCTTGAACGCACGGTTCCCAATAAAGCTTCGTAATTAGCCGTAGTAAGAATTATAACTGTGTATCCGGGAGGCTCCTCCAAAGTTTTTAACAGACAGTTTTGAGCCTGAATGGTCATTTTATCAGCATCAGTTATTAAATATACCTTCCTATCCGAATACAAAGGCCTCACAACAATTTTAGCCTGCATACTACGTATATCATCAATAGAAATATTGGCATCAGATGTTTCTATTTCATAGAAATCTGGATTGGAATTTTCATTCCACAGTATGCACGGCCGACACACGCCACAGGGTCCATTTTCTCCGGGCATCAAGCATAGAAGCATATGTGCAAAAGCTCTGGCAACAGTCCTTTTTCCTATGCCTTTTGGTCCACTGAATATATAAGCATGTCCAACCTTATTATCAATAACAGCTTTTTTTAGCTTACCAATAATTTCCTTTTGTCCAACAATTTCGTTATAATCCATCTTATGCTCCACGTTTTACTGCTTTAATTCCATGTATTTTTACATCATCTATTTTCACATCAGCATGTCTAATATAAGCCCCCGGATATAATCCAGGCGCTGTAATACTTTTAATTTATCCTGCTGGTTCTCCAATAAGTCCTTTGCGAGAACGTCCAGTTCCGAATTTATTTTTTTAACAACAGAGTATGTCCTATAATTGCCTCTTCTGTCCATCATATTTTGCCTTGAGAATTTATAGGAATTATTCAGGAACTCATTCATAAACTCTGAAATAGACCTTTTATAAACAATATATTCTTTAATATCCATTCTCTTTTCAAGCTTTTTACTCTGTTCGAATATTCTATCAGCCAGCTGGTTAAGCTTTTCTTCATAACTTTTATACTCTGCTTGCTTCAGGCTTCCCTGAAAGGTTTTATTGTCGGCTTCAACTTCTTTTTTTACATCACTTATTACCATACCGGTCAAGTTGGGTCTGTTATTCAGAGTTTCTTCTATTTTCATTCCTACCACCCCATCCAGGCAGAAACATGCTGCTGAAAATACATGGTTATGCCTTCTCGAACCTGTCAACATTAATCACAAATATTGTTGCTCCTCCTACAATAACCTCCACAGGGTATGGCATAAACATACCTCCCATATTATTGGGCGTCATTGTAGAGTTTATTGCCTGCTTTCTGCTCTTGGATTTCTGTTTAATAATATTAATAACAGTATCCAGTTTTTCCTCAGTTACACCAACTAATAACGTAGTATTTCCGGCCCGTAAAAATCCACCTGTGGAACAAAGCTTAGTAACACTAAAACCGTTTCTGTTCAATTCATCCATAACTTTCGGGCCATCTTCGTCATGCACAATTGCAAAAACCAATTTCATAAAACATCCCCCTTATATGTCATTTATTACTATTTAATAATATTATTTAATAGTATTATTTGGTACTACTATTTAATACTATAATGTACTGTTAAGCACATGATGAAGGTTCCTCTTCACTATGCTAAAAACATCCTCCGGACTTTTATCTGTGCTAATTATTTTAATCCTTTCTGGATATAAAGCAGCCAATTCTTTATATCCATTATATACCCTGGTGTAAAAATCCAATTCTTCCCTTTCTATTCTATCCGGAGTTGACGATGCAAATCTCCTTTTTAGTGCTGTTTCAGGTACAATATCAAATAAAAAAGTAATATCCGGCATTATTCCACAAACAGCAACACTATTAACTCTGGTTATCAATTCAATGTCTATGCCTCGTCCATAACCCTGATAAGCATAGCTGGAATCAAGAAATCTGTCACATATGACAATTTTGCCCTTATCTATTGCAGGTTTTATTAATTCATGAATAATCTGGGCTCTAGCAGAAGCATAGAGCAGCATTTCAGTTACCTGATCCATTTCACTGTTTTGGGGGTCCAATAATATGGAACGAATCTTTTCACCAATACTTGTGCCTCCCGGTTCACGTGTAACTATAACTTCATATCCTTTTTCCTCAAGATAACTTTTCATAAGACCAATCTGTGTTGTCTTACCTGAACCATCTATTCCCTCTACACTAATAAATAAGCCCCGCTCCATTATTATAATTCCTCCAGATATATTATATCAGTAGTTTTATTTCCTTGATTGTATTTATTATACCATATTATTCTAATATAAACATTCTTTTTTATGCAAATCATACCTGTTTCAAAGTTTACATCATACTATCATACAATATCCACCACATCAACTTCATCATTAGTATCTATTCCATTAACACTGCCACCCGCTTCAATAACGCCGTATATATATTCTACAATATCGCCGCTGATAATTTCACCCGGACAAACTACCGGTATACCTGGAGGATATGGTACAATAAAATCTCTGCTTATTTCTCCCATGGAATTTTTTAATGCAATGTATTTTCCTTTACTTCGGGATACATCCTGAAGCTTCATCCCCTGTTTGGGAATGGGAAGGTTTTTTGTAGCACTAGTGGTGGTTCCCAGCAATATTCCAACCGATCTTTCAACTTTATTATCCTTTTCATGGGCAATCTGCTTTAAAGCCAGGTATAAAGCCTCAATTTCCTTTCTTCCGTCAGCTACGGTTGCTATGCAAACAATATTATGCAAGTCTGCCATCTCCACCTGTATATGGAACTTTTCCCTAAGGGTTTTCGCTGTCTCGTAGCCTGTCATTCCCAATTCTCTGACATTTATAACAACTCTTGTTATGTCTTTTTCAATTTTCATACCATCCCAACTAATTAAATCCTTCTCCTGAAGAACTTTTATGCCGCTTATTAAATTAGAAGCATCTATAAACCATTCAATATTATCAATAAGTCTTTCCAGAAGCTCGCCACCATGTGTTTCCATTATGCTCCGGGCTATGTCTAATGAAGTCATAATAATATATGACGGGCTTGTTGTCTGCAGCAGCCTTAAATTGAATTCAAGTCTGTCAACATCAATCAAATGGGATCCTAAATGCAAATATGCCCCCTGGGTAAATGCCGGCAGCGTCTTATGTGCACTTTGTATACATATATCAGCCCCAGCTGATAAAGCACTTGCAGGAAGAGAACTGTGAAAATTGAAGTGTGCTCCATGCGCCTCATCAACGATTAAAATTTTTCTATAGGAATGTGTTATTTGTGCAATTCTTTCAATATCGGAACACACACCATAATAGTTTGGCCTGGTTATAAGTACTGCAGCAGCATTGGGGTTCTCCTCAAGTGTTCTCTCCAATTCTCCGGTGCCAACAACTAATGGTATTCCAAAAGAATCATCCAGGCCTACAGGCACATACACCGGGTTGGCACCTGCCAGCATCATCCCGCCAATAACGGATTTATGACAATCGCGACTAACAATTATTTTATCTCCAGGCCTGCAGACCGACATTATGGCAGCATGTATTCCGCAAGAAGACCCGTTAACTAAAAAGTAAGTTTTTACTGCACCAAAAGCATATGCCGCCAATTCCTGTGATTCCTTTATAGCACCGATGGGGAAGTGCAGATTATCAGTACCTGGTATCTCCGTAACATCCAATTGGGAAATTATAGCTGCATACTCAGGGAAAATACCCTTTCCCATTTTATGCCCGGGCATATGAAAAGGTATTGGATTTTCTCCTATATAATTTTTTAACGCTTCATAAATTGGTGCATTAATTCGAGTTTCCTTAAAGTGATTCATAGTCCCAACTTCAAGCTTCTTATTTCTTTAATCTCAAGTCTTATTTCCTTTTCTATCCTAACAATATCTTCCTTTATATCATCTAAAGTTTCATCAGTTCTGATTCTTTTATTATAATTCCGGGATGCATAGGCCTGTGGTTTTTCCCGTGATTTCTCCTTTTCTCTAAATCCTTCTTTTGATATGTCTCCTAGCATTCCCTTCGCTTTCTCTCCCGGTCCTTCTTTAGTCCTTTCTTTTGGTATTTCTTTCATCCTATTTCTGTGCACCTCTTTGTTTCTCTCTTTTGAAACCTCTTTTATCCTATTCCTATTTCCAGGAGTTTCCATAGTTTTCTCTTTCAGAAATGTCTTCCCTCTTTCCTTAAGAATCTCTTTTGTGTTCTCTCTCGTTTTCTCTCTTGCATTTTCGGTTTGCGTTCCCTTTGTTATTTCATTCAGTGATTCTTTTCCATGATATCTGTTTTGCTGAATAAAATCTTTTCTTCGTTCTTGATTCCCAGGGTATTTCTGCTGTTTATTATTTTTCTGCCGGTCCTCATATTCTCCCGTTCTCTCTCGAGTATACTCCTGATTCTTTGCCACGTAAACCTCACCCTTTCATGCTAAAGTTGTTTTCACGGGAATTAATTACTAATTCTACTGCACTAAGATTATTACTATTCTACATAGCAATCCATACCTCTTACTGAAACTTCTCCAGATATAAATTGATGTGTTGCTCCATCCTCCCCTTTAACCACTAATTTGCCATCTTCAGTAATACCCAGGGCTATTCCTCTGTATTCACCGTTTTCTGAAACTACTCGTATTTCCTTTCCCAGAGTAATAGAGAATTCTCTCCACTTTTCCAATAATACATCTGTTCTTCCATCTTTGATATAGTTATAAGATTCCTCAAGGTTTTCCAGTATTCCTTTTATTATATCACTCCTCCTGAACCATTTGCCAGATATACCTTCAGAAAGTTTATGAATTTTAAGTGATGTTGCTTTTCCCCGCAATTCAGGGGGGAAGTCTTCCTCATCATGATTAACATTTAATCCGATGCCCAATATTATATGGTTTACTCTATCAAGTTCAGAACTCATTTCTGTTAATATGCCGCAGACTTTCTTTCCATCCAGTATAATATCGTTAGGCCATTTTATTCCCGTACTAATACCTGCTGCCTGCATAATGCCTGATACAACTGCAATTGATGCGGCCAGCGTAATAACTTGAACCTTTGAAGGCAGAATAGCAGGTTTGAGAACCACCGACATCCATATGCCTTTTCTATCTTTTGAGTCCCAAGCCCTTCCCAGTCTACCTTTTCCAGCTGTCTGTAAATCGGCAACAACAACAGTTCCATCTTTGCAGCCTTCATGTGCAATTTTCCTGGAATAAATATTTGTAGAATCAACACTCTGTAAACAATAAATTTCTTTCCCCAAGCACTCTGTATGTAAATTATATCCTATCTCATAAGCATTTAGTATATCAGGTATGTCAACCAGCACATATCCTTTTTTTGAAGAAGATTCAATATTATATCCCTCAACCTTCAAATCCTTTATATGTTTCCAAATAGTAGTTCTGGTTACCCCCAATTCTGAGCTCAACAACTCTCCCGATATAAAATTTCCCTTATTATTCTTTAATATTTCCAATATTTTATATTTCATTTTATTAAGTCTCCATTACTATTTTGTATATCCACAATTATTTTCCACTATTATTTTCTATATTGCATATGGTTTCAGGTATTTTAATGGTATATATTCTTTCATTTCCATTATCGGTATTATCGATAAATACAGCAATTTTTCTATTTTTATCTTCAATTTTGACAATTTGTTTTAATTCAGATAACTTGCAGTAAAAAAAATACATGGTTATGTCATCGAAATCATAATATTTTTCTTTATTAAATTCTATAAGGTTGTTTAAATAAAGTTCCTCTGAACTATTAAATAAAACCGGAGTATCCTGTGCCTTATTTAAAAGATCGGCCTGACCTGGAATAACAGTAGTGGTAACAAGGCATTCAGGTAAACGATATGAGCCGAATATATACTTTTCAAGGGGTATTATGGATTTAAGGTAGAGTTCCATTACTTCGGGCATATCCACCCCTGCCTCATAAAGGTATCTGTCTGCAACATAGCAGTAATCTGGCGGTAAATCCAGTTTAATACACTTATAGGCTTCATCATTGAACTTGTTTATATCATCCTTCGGGTTTAATAATGCTGAAATACACTTTTTGATGATGCCCTCAATCATTATCTCTTTGCTATGCCATACTGAAAGCTTTAGTCCGCATTCAACTATATTTTCGGATTCTTCAGCCGGCACATAGTAATACACTTCTGCCACAAAATCCCCTCCTTTCAATATACAGCCCTAAATGACTTATCTATACATTATTATAAATGCGTACTTCTTCTTTATCATCGCATTTTTCAATAAAATAATCAATTCCTATATGGTTAAATTCCATATCGGGAGCAATTTCCCTTAAAGGTATCAGTACAAATGCCCGCCCCAGCATTTCGGGGTGTGGTATAGTTAATCTTGGAAGGCCTATATTTATATTATCATAAATAAGTATATCCAGGTCAATAGTTCTCGGTCCCCAATGAATTATCCTTTTCCTTTTCAGCATATTTTCGATTCCCTGCAGCTTATCAAGAAGTTCAAGTGGTTTAAGACCGGTTTTTGTCATAATAACCATATTTAAAAATTTATCCTGTTCTTTGTAGCCAACTGGTTCTGTTTCATAAATACGGGACATTTTCACTACAGAAGTCTTATCCAGTTTGGAAATTGCATTAATTGCCCGTTGAAGATTTTCAACCCGATTGCCCATATTTGATCCTAGTGCAATATAAGCTTCAGATTCCATTTTTATCCTCCCTAAACAAGTGCGCACACTGTTCCATTTCACTTTCTCTTCCTCTTGAACTTTCTCTTGCTCTTTGTCTTTCTCTTTGTTTTTCTCTTTGTTTTTCCCTTTGTCTTTCCCTTTCTATTTCTGCTCCCATCCAGTCAAACTCTCCCTCTATGGGTGCATAAGGCTTTTTTACCAGAACTTTTACTTTTTTAATATTGTTATTATAATTCAATATGGTTTGAGCAATAACCTCTGCCAGTTTTTCTATTAGGTTGAACTTGTTATTTTCAGTAATATACTTAATTCTGCTATAAACTTCGGCATAGTTAACTGTATCATCCAGATTGTCAGTATTACCTGCTCTACTTAAATCAGTATATATTTCCACATTAATAAAAAAGACCTGACCTTTTATCCTTTCCTCGGGTAACACTCCATGGTATCCATAAAATTTCATATTTTTCATAATAATCTTATCAAATTTATGGATTTTATCTGTTTTATATGCTTTTTTGGCGTATACTTTTCTGCATCTACTCATTTTGAAAACCCTCTGACAATTGCATCTGTTACCTTAGCAACACGATACATTTCAGCCACATCATGAATCCTTATAATATCAGCTCCTCCTGCAATACCAAGGGCAACAGTTGCAGCAGTTCCTTCAATTCTTTCTGTAACCGGTAAATTTAAAATATTACCAATAAGAGACTTCCTTGATGTACCCAATAAAATTGGAAGTTCCAAATCTTTTAGTTCATATAATCTTCTCATAATTTCCAGGTTGTGCTCAAAAGTTTTGCCGAATCCAACTCCGGGGTCAATAATCATTCTTTCCCTGTTTATTCCTGCTTTAGTTGCAATCTCAATACTTTTTATAAGGAAAGACTTCACATCCTTCATTAAGTCATCATATACTTTATCATCCTTGTTATGCATCATTACTACACCCGCATTATATGCCGCCGCAGCTTCAGCAATCAGAGGATCTTTCTGAAGTCCCCAAATATCATTAACAATGTGGGCCCCCGCCTGTAGGGCTTTTTCTGCTACAACACCCTTATTGGTATCTACAGATATGGGTACTCTTAACCTTTTAGCCAGAATTTCTATAACAGGTACTACTCTTGATATTTCCTCTTCCGCATCTACAGGAATATACCCTGGTCTCGTAGACTCCCCTCCAATATCAATAATGTCAGCACCATTCTCAACCATTTCCGAAGCTTTTTCTACTGCTGCTTCAACTCCGGAGTATTTGCCACCATCAGAGAAAGAATCAGGTGTCACATTCAATATGCCCATTATATACGTTTTTTTCCCCAGGGGAAGCCTATAGCCCCTGCATTCAAAGTATTTCAACTTAAAAGCCACCTCTGTCGTAAATTATTTTTATAATTATAATTATTATATTATAATTACTTAACTTGCGAAAGGTTTTCCCGATAAATTTGGTGCGGAAATAATTTAAAAATGAATTCTTTGTCTATTTTTGCTAAAAATTTTATATAAAATTTATTTTCATTTTACCTAGAAATAAAACATTCACACATATAAAATTAAGTTATTGGTAATATCATAAGTGTATCAGGTCTTATTGATTATTAAATATTTGGAGTTGTCGAAATGGTAGATCTATTTAAACTAAATACAGATGAACTAAAGGCATTAGTGATCTATAAGGGAGTCCTTGAAGAAGGGGAAAGATTCCCAAAAGAATTTTGGACCGGCGAAAAAGAGCAGGTTAAGGGCATAAAAATAAAGTGCCGCGTTCTTACCCGCTACTGCTTTGAAAACCTTTCCCGAATCGAAGTAGCGGATTTATCGAAATATAACCTGAAGCAATTAAAGTCCCTTCTGGTTAAATATAAGCTTTCAGGTATGGTACAGCGTGTGTTCAACCACGATGTGGTAGCTATTCTTAAAAATGCATATCCTGAAGAATTCAGGACAAGAAAGCTAAAAGAGTGGATGTGGAGCAAACATGGCATATGGCATGATGATAATGCAATTATTGAAGCCATACATGATATGGTCAGGAAAGAAGGCATACGTAGAATTGAAGATATTCCCGCACTTAACTGGAAGGACAGGCTGTTGAAACATGGTATTTATAATGTACTTGCTTATTTCAACTGGTCAATTTATGCCCTTTTTAATTTTGTGTATCCAAACAAATTTCACCCTACAGACTTTAAATATAAAACAAAGTGGGCAGCTGCTGACTCATTGGATAACGCATTCCACTATATGCACAAAACCTTTAAAAAGAAAAAATATACGCTGGATGAAATTTTGCTATTGAACACATCGAATTTTAGAGGTCTGGGACTTGCAGGAATGCTGGCATCTGTTTTTGACTCATCAACACTAAGAGCTAAAGAGTACTACCTTTATAAAACTATCGGTGACAAAGCACACATAAAAGAGTTAAAAGAAGATATCAGAAAATTGAAAAAGGAAAACTACGATAAAAATATCAGGAAAAAACTTAATGAAGTTTCTTCAGTAGGTGGTTTTATATATAATCTGCATGATAATACCACTTTGTATAATTATATAAAACGCCATGCTAAAAAAAATAATATGAGTATAAATGATTTTATATCCAGTTACGGCTTTACATATAAGAGTGCCAGAAAGGATATTAAAAACATCAGTAAGGAAGATATATGGAATCTTCGCAAACAAGGTCTTACTTATGTTCAGATAGCCCAAGAGCTTGAAAGCAATCCTACAACAATAACGGAGATGTGCTCCAGGTATTTTGGGGGAGATCCCCTTATTCCAAGACCAATAGAGGATTATGTTACCGTTCAGGAATTAATGAATAAATATCGTGTAGATCACAAGACAGTAATGAGAATCGTTTATGAAAACAATTTTGAAAATCATACAACTATTCGTTTCAGGTACTTAAAAAAGTCAGAGATAGAACCTGCACTGCAGGAATATGTAGAAACAAGCAAGCATCATAGATTCATGGTAAAGAGATATGCTAATTGAACTGCCGGATAAACGCAGGTAAACGGGTCAGCCCCCGTTTACCTGGTATAAGGTGAACACATTGATTTTGAATGCACCCTCTGGCATGTCTCTACCTCGTTATTAAAGCCATTACTTCAGCTCTGGTTTTTGCTTCTGTTCTTACTATACCCCTTAGTGCAGATGTAACTGTTTTTGAGCCTGGCTTTTTTACACCCCTCATAGTCATGCATAAATGCTCTGCTTCAACTACTACAGCTACACCGAAAGGTTTTATGGATTCCATAATTACATCTGCAATTTCGCTGGTAAGACGTTCCTGAAGCTGCGGACGTTTTGCAATTGTGTCAACTATTCTGGCAAGTTTGCTTAATCCAACAATTTTCCCCTTATTTGGTATATATACTACATGGGCTACGCCAATAAATGGGAGTAAATGGTGCTCACAAACGGAATACAGCGGAATATCCTTAACCATTACCATTTCCTCATGTCCATCTTCCTGGAATATTTTAATTACATTCTTAGGATCTTGACCTACCCCTGCAAATATTTCCTCACACATTCGCGCAACACGATCGGGTGTTTCTTTCAGCCCTTCTCTGTCAGGATCTTCTCCAATAGCAGCAAGGAACTCCCTTACCGCACCTTTAACCCGTTCTTTATCTATCATATTATTAATTCTGCCTTTCTTGTACATGGATCTCAGGCTTTTATATTATTAATCCATTGCATAATAATTTATATTTATGATTATAATCTTTTTTGGCTGAAAGTCAATTTGTTGGCTTTAAAAAGGTGCATTTTCTATATTTGAAGAAAAATATGGCAAGAAACGATTTTCATGTATAATATTCACTGTTCAAATTTTATACTCGGAAGATCGTATACTGCCATATTTTGTATCATAGGAAGAAAATGCGCCCGCAGTTTAGCTGCTTTTTACATTCCCAGGTAATGTCGGACATAATTCATAATCACTCCGCTGAATATCATACCGATTCCCATAAAAACAATACTTCCAACAATTAACGGAAGCCCTGCCCGGCTTTGATTTTTTACTGCCAGTATTCCCATTATTGCTCCTACAACGCCGAATATGAAGGGGTAGGCTAAAAGTGATAATATTGCGGAAATCCAGCCAATGACCAGAAACAAAGTACTATCACGTGCTTCAGCTACTTCTTCCCTGTTTTCAGTATTATTAAATTCATCCATAAATATCACCCCAGTTTATTATGCTACTGAAGAATATACAGTATGCATAAAAGCCAATTTTTTTATAGTGAACCTATAATTAATTTTGCTGCAAAAACTGGAGTATTGAAGCAGAATTAAGCATTTGAAGCTAATGTAATTTTGCGTTTAGTATATTCAATAAGACCGTCAGCATTTATAATTTCCTGCATAAACTCCGGAAAAGGAGCAGCCTTGTATTCATCTCCGCTTGTTAAGTTAACAATTTTCCCTGACGACAATTCCACAGCTACAATGTCTCCTTTGTTAATTGCTTTTGCTGCTTCAGGGCATTCCAAAATCGGCAGACCTATATTTATTGCATTCCTATAGAATATTCTTGCAAAGGTTTCGGCTATAACACATGAAATACCTGAAGCTTTAATAGCTATGGGAGCATGTTCTCTGGATGAACCGCATCCAAAGTTTTTACCTCCAACCATTACATCCCCCTTTTCTACATGGGATATAAATGTTTTGTCCAAATCTTCCATACAATGTTTTGCAAGTTCAGAAGGTTCGTGGGTATTTAAGTACCTTGCCGGTATTATTACATCTGTATCAATGTTATTTCCATACTTTATGGCTTTACCTTGTATCATTAATTTTTCTACCTCCCAGCACCATATACTTTTAGTTAATTTATAATTCATCCGGTGAGGCTATCCTTCCTGCAATGGCAGATGCAGCTGCTATTGCAGGGCTTGCAAGATAAACTTCACTTCCTGTATGTCCCATTCTTCCAACAAAGTTTCTATTGGTTGTGGATACCGCCCGTTCACCTTCTGCCAGAATACCCATGTATCCCCCAAGGCAGGGACCACATGTTGGAGTACTTACAGCGGCGCCTGCATCAACAAATATATCAAAGAGCCCTTCATTCATCGCCTGCTTCCAGATTTTCTGAGTTGCAGGAATAATTATGCACCTTACATCAGGGTGCACCTTTTTTCCTTCCATAACTTCAGCTGCAACTCTCAAGTCTTCTAAACGCCCATTTGTGCAGGAACCAATAACTACCTGATCTATTCTTATATTACCCACTTGATCTATTGTTCTTGTATTTTCCGGAAGATGCGGAAATGCTATTGTTGGCTTTATCGATGCAAGGTCAATGATGTATGACATGGAATATTCGGCATCATCATCAGCGGAATAAACCTTGTAAGGCTTGGTAGAATGTTCTCTTACATATTCAAGAGTCTTTTCATCTACAATTAATATACCATTTTTTGCTCCTGCCTCAATAGCCATATTGGCAATTGTAAAGCGGTCATCCATTGTAAGGTGCTGAATTCCGTCTCCAATAAACTCCATTGATTTGTACAAAGCTCCATCAACGCCTATCATACCTATTATATGCAGGATAATATCCTTACCACTTACCCATTTACCGGGTTTCCCTTCCAGCACAAATTTAATTGCTTCAGGTACTTTGAACCAGGCTTCTCCTGTAGCCATGCCTGCTGCCATATCAGTGCTTCCAACCCCTGTTGAGAAAGCGCCCAGAGCACCATATGTGCATGTATGGGAATCTGCCCCAATGACAACATCCCCGGACACCACAAGTCCTTTTTCAGGAAGCAGGGCATGCTCAACACCCATTTGTCCCACTTCAAAGAAATTAACAATTCCCATCTCTTTTGAAAATTCTCTTATAAATTTTACTTGCTCTGCAGACTTAATATCTTTATTGGGTGTAAAATGGTCAGGAACTATTGCAATTTTGTTTACATCAAAAACCCTATCAACTCCTATTTTCCTGAATTCAGTAACTGCTACAGGTGTTGTAATATCATTTCCCAGTATCATATCAAGCTTGGCCTTGATAAGCTGCCCCGGTACTACATTATCAAGACCTGCATGATCAGCCAGGATTTTCTGTGTCATTGTCATTCCCATTCGGCATCAGCCTCCTTTTTAATCTCATGAATCAGGCAGTTATTCCCCAACTACTCTGATTTATAGCTATACAAAATTATATTAATTTATACTAATTTATGCTAATTTATAGTTATAGTTATTATTTCATCATAAATTCAATATCAATTATAAATTATTAATTAAGGAAATCCTTCCGTTATTTATTTTTTATTTTAAGAAATTATTAACGTTTCTTTTTGTATACCTGACAGCACAAGACTTTTACTGGAATTATGTGGATTCATGCCTATGAAATAAAATCATCCGTGCCAGGTTTTTCTGTATTGCAATGGGGTCATGCCAGTATACTTTTTAAATATTTCATTAAACCTCTGTTGATTTGAGAAGCCTACGGCCAAGGCAATTTCACCAACTTTTTGCTCAGTGGCTGCAAGCAGCTCCTTTGCTCTGTTAAGCCTTACCTGTATCAAATAACTTATGGGGCTTTTCCCTGTTTCTTCCTTAAAAGCCTTTGCAAAATAGCTTGGACTCAAAAATACATACTTTGATATATCCCTTAGGGAAATGTCTCTTTCATAATTTGTGTTTATAAAACTGACAGCAGCCTGAATAACTTCTTTAAGCTTAGTACTTTTACCTTTTATGCTGTTTTCCCATTCCATTTTAAGAGCTCTCGAAATAAGCACAAAAAGTTCCAGAACAAGCAGGTAGTTTAGAAATTCCGTCCCTGGTTCATCGCTCTGTTTCTCTTTTAAAATCCTATCTAAAAGCATAATAATATCATTCTTTGCACTTACTTTTAATGTTATAAATGCACCTGTTTCCCTGTCTCTAACAAAGTTCAAAAAGTCCTCCAAAGATACCTCGGAAATATCATTTCTTACCCTGTTTTCAAATTTAAAATTACATACGACAAACTCACATCCTGAGTGGGATTTTACAATGAATTTATGGTCCTGTTTCGGCTTTATTATTATCATTTCGTTGGGGCCAATTTCTGCTGATTCACCTGAAATCTCAAAAATAACATTGCCTTTTTTTATATACACCATTTCAAAAAACTCATGCCTGTTAGGCTCCATGACCCAACTTGTATCATGGAAGCGTTCAACCGTTCTTACGATTATAGGAACAAAATCAGCTGAATTCATCAGGCTTTCCCATGCTTTGGGAAGGGCCCTGTCATCCATAGAAAACCACATTCTTTCTCGGTAGTTTATTTACTATAATTATGACATAAATACACATTCAGCGTCAACACATTGAAAGATGGAAATGCCCTCACCTATTATGGTGAAGGCTTTTTCCCTAATCATTAATTTCGTCAAAATCCATGTTGTTCAATATTTCTTTTAACTCAAGAGCCTCTTCTCTGCTAAGGGTTATACCTTTTCCCATTTTTTCATGGTTTTCATCCCAATCTCTTATGTCCAGCTTGGGCTTTCTTTCATTCCAGCTAACGATGCTAACTTCCTTTTTCCACCCTTTGGAACCATAACCTATAGTCCCCAGGTTTTTAATAATATCATATTTTATTTCTGCCATACTGCTACCTCCTTTATTTATTTTGAAGTCCTTCCATATCAGGTATTACGGAAACCTCAATTCTTCCATTTCCCTTTGCATATGCAAGAAATTCATCCAGCCTGTCATCAACCTCAAAAGATATATACTTGGGGGTAGATGCATTTTCCATACCTTTTACCAACTTGCCTTTATCATCTATTATTGCAGCTACCCTTACATTTATTACCCTTTGAATATTATTATTTTCTATACCATGAACACTTTCCTTTTGAATTCTTTCAGAGGGTATAAATATAATATCAACATATTGACCTTCTTTCAACCACCAACCATTAACCTGATCTCCTTTAAATTCAACTGTAAATAATCTGTTTTTACTGTCAAGGACCTGAATTTCGTCAATTTCACCATCAGTATAGATCCTGCCTGCCAGTATCATTTCACCCTTTTCCATATCATTCTTTGCTTTTTTACCTATTATTTCATCTTTAGTTTTAAACGACTTTTGGTGAACGAGACTTATACTTATCTCCCTTTTTTCAAGCATTTCATCTTTTATTATTTCGCCTGCCAATATATCCACAGCTGCGAATACTGCATTTACCTTTGGTTCATATTCTGCTGCACTTCTTACAATAATTACCTCTATTATCAGTAATATCACAACAAGTATAATTGTCAATATTAAGATGTTTACCCTTTTCATTTAAGCTCCATTCCTTTCAAACTAGGCTCCATTCCTTTCAAACTAGACTCTATTCCTTTCAAACTAGACTCTATTCCCCCATAAAACTAATTGTTTATTGGAATGTCAGAATCAACATGAACCTCCAGTTTGAAAGTATTTTTCCCTGTAATTTTCCTGATAATTCGTGAATAAATGGTTGGCTTGACCGGTACTACTATACAGCTATGTACTGCCGGTCTTAAAATGCTTGTCCCATATGGACAGATATTTGGAATATTTTCAGTATAAATTATAATTGATTTTATTATTACAGTATCATCTGCAACAGAGCTTTCGGTTGGGTTAAGGTCTAAATCCAGTTTCATATTACCTGCAAGTATTTTTTTATATATGCCTGAAATCTTGTCGTTATGGAAGTCTACGGTGGTTTTCCCCAAGCTATCCGTTTTTAAAGCATTATAAGCCGATATATTTGTTATATCTACAGCATCTTTTATAATTTGTACTTTGGCAAAAAGAATATACCTTTCAACAACTGCTGAAAATACGGGAAGTATAATAAAAATAATTAT